>OCVV011210695.1_pt1 | contig 70497 bp, 65 predicted proteins | sample 1539721 | NCBI WGS metagenome assembly OCVV01 (sample SAMN02144230, study PRJEB22623) | gut metagenome | biome: sheep rumen | host: Ovis aries | place: New Zealand
TGTAAAACTTTTGATGAAATCATTAGAATGGGGAGAATGAAGAAAATTTATATATTAACCACGCTATGCAGGGCTATATTATTTTATAAGTTGTGAATTGTAACTATTAGTGAAGTGAAAATTATCGTTATCAAATAAATGTTTAAAAAACATTGTAATTTTTAAAAATTTGGAGTAAAATATATAAGGTTTAAAGGAGTTGATTTTATGAAAAAAGGAAAAGTAGTATTAGTTGGAGCAGGATTTGTAGGTATGAGTATGGCATATTCTATGTTAAATAGAGGAGGAATTACCGAATTAGTTCTAATAGATATTGACAAGGAAAAAACAATAGGGGAGGAAATGGATTTATCACATGGATTACCATATGCACCACAAAAAATGGTTATAAAAGCGGGTGATTATGCAGATTGTAAAAATGCACAAGTAGTCGTAATTGCAGCAGGTATTGCTCAAAAACCAGGACAAACAAGATTAGAATTAGCAGAAGTAAATGCGAAAATAATGAAGGAAATAACCAAAAATATAATGAAAAGCGGATTTGATGGAATAATACTAGTGGCTAGTAATCCAGTAGATATAATGACATATGTAGTTGCAGAAATATCAGGTCTACCCAAAAATAAAGTAATAGGCTCAGGAACTGTTTTGGATACAGCACGACTTCGTTATTTAATAGCAGATAATATAAAAGTATCTAGTAAAAATGTTCATGCATATATAATGGGTGAGCATGGAGATTCATCATTTGTGCCATGGGATCATGCATATGTAGGTTGCAAAAAAATAAAAGACATAATGAAGGAAAATAAACATACTATGGAATATTTAGAAAAAATACATAAACAAGTTATTAATGCAGCATATGAAATTATAGAGAAGAAGAAAGCAACATACTATGGAATAGGTATGGCGTTAAATAGATTAGTAAGAGCAATATTAGATGGAGAAAATTCTATTTTAACTGTATCAACATATTTAAAGAATGGAGAATATGGGCAAGATGATGTCTATATAGGAGTTCCGGCTGTTATTAATAGTGATGGTGTAAGAGAATTAGTTAAATTAAATTTGAATGAAGATGAACAATTAAAATTAGATAATAGTTGTAAACTAATTAAAGAAATGAGAAAAAAATCTATAGATAAAATAATAAAAGAATAATTGTTTATATAATTCTAATAGAATATATGGTTCATTTGCAATGTGTTTGAAGTATTATTTTTGGCTTGATTTTTCTGTAGTTTTGCAGTATAATCTTATAAGTAAAATTAGTTAGAGGTGACATGTTTATGAAAGCAATAGAAATTAGAAATAAATATTTAAAATTTTTTGAAAGTAAAGGACATAAAATAATACCATCAGCACCATTAATACCGGAGAACGATCCATCTGTACTATTTACAACAGCTGGAATGCAACCACTTGTGCCATATTTGTTAGGGGAAAAACACCCAGAAGGAACAAGACTTACCAATTTCCAAAAATGTGTAAGAACAAACGATATAGACGAAGTTGGAGATAATAGACACTTAACATATTTTGAAATGCTTGGAAATTGGTCTTTAGGAGATTATTTTAAAGAACAATCAATAGCAATGAGTTTCGAATTTTTAACAAAGGAATTGCAAATACCAGTAGAAAAGTTATCTGTTACATGTTTTGCAGGAGATGAAGATTGCCCAAGAGATGAGATAGCCGCAAAATCTTGGAAAAAAGCAGGAATATTAGATGGGCATATATATTATTATGGAAAAGAAGACAATTGGTGGATAGCAGGAGAAGAAGGACCATGTGGACCAGATACAGAGATGTTTTATGATACAGGAAAAGAGCCATGCTCACCAGATTGTCAGCCAAGTTGTGGTTGTGGTAAATATGTTGAAATATGGAACAATGTATTTATGGAATATTACAAAGATAAAAAAGGATACAGAAAACTTAGTCAACAGAATGTAGATACAGGACTTGGTCTAGAGAGAATGGCAATGTTGCTTCAAGGAAAAGAGACTCCGTTTGATACTGAATTATTTAAGCCTGTTATGGACAAACTAAGTGAATTACAAAAAATAGATTCCATTGAAAGTAGAAGAATAGTAGCAGAACATTTGCGTTCAAGTATGATGATAATTTCAGATGGGGGAAGACCAAGCAATCTAGATAGAGGATATGTTTTAAGAAGATTAATTAGAAGAATGATTAGACATTTAAACAAATTACAAATTGACTTAAACGTGTTACCTACCCTAATTGAATTAAATGTGGAAATACTAAAAGAAATGTATCCTGAACTAGAAAAAAACAAAGAAAATATAAAAATAACAATAGTAGAGGAAAAAGATAAATTTATAAAAACACTCGAAAAAGGCGAAAGAGAATTTGAAAAAGAAATATCAAAAATAAAAGACAAGAAAACAATACCTGGTGAAATAGTATTTAGATTATATGACACTTATGGATTCCCACCAGAAGTTACTAAAGAATTAGCAAAAGAAAATGGTTATGAAATAGATTTAAAAGAATTTCAACAACTATTTAAAAAACACCAAGAAAAATCAAAGGCAGGCTCAGAACAAAAATTTAAGGGAGGACTTGCAGACCAAACACCACAAACAATAGCATATCACACAGCAACACACCTATTGAATGCAGCACTAAAATTAGTTGTTGGAAAAGATGCACATCAAAGAGGTTCAAACATTACAGCAGACAGAATGAGATTCGACTTCAACTGTGACCATAAGCTTACAGATGAAGAAAAAAAACAATTAGAAGATATAGTTAATAAGTGGATTGAACAAGGTTTACCAGTTACCAAACAGGAAATGAGTAAAGAAGAAGCAATAAAATCTGGAGCAGAATGTATGTTTATAGAAAAATATCCAAGTATAGTTACAGTATACACAATAGGAGATGTATCTAAAGAGTTATGTGGAGGGCCACACGTAAACAATACAAATGAACTTGGAAAATTTAAAATAAAAAAAGAAGAATCAAGTTCTGCAGGAGTTAGAAGAATTAAAGCAATATTGGTTGAAAAGTAAATATAATGTTGTTTGTATCAAAAATTAATTTTTTATCAACATGGAAAAAGGAGGAAATTTGGAATGAAAGAAGAATGTTTATTTTGTAAAATTATAAATGGTGAAATACCTAGCCAAAAAGTTTATGAAGATGATGAAATTTTAGCTTTTAAAGATATTAACCCAGCAGCACCGATTCATATTTTAATTATACCTAAAAAACATATAACATCAATTGCTCATATTGAAAAGGAGGACGAACCTCTAATTGGAAGAATGCATACGGTTTTAAATAAAATAGCTGAGGAACAAGGTGTAAAGGAACATGGATATAGAATAATTATAAATTGTGGAAAAGATGGGGGACAAGAAGTTATGCATTTGCATTTTCACTTGTTAGCGGGAAAACAACTAGGAGAAAAAATAGTTTGATTTAACTATTCCATTTTTTTAGTTAATGTGTTATAATATAAATAGAAGTGATATTATTTGGAGGTAAAAAATATGTTTGATAGTAAGTATAGTAAAGTATTAACAGTAATATTAGTAATAGTTATAATAGCTATAGTTGGTTTATTGTTTTTTTTAGGATATGACTATTACCAAAATTATATGATAACACAAGATACAGGAGAATTTGTTGATAATTTTGAGGGAGATAAAGTCGATGGACAATCAGATATTGATGATTCAAATACTGTTGCAAACGACAATGAAAATCCATTAGACCAAATTAAAGATGATAAAACAAATACCTCATCCAAACGTGCAAAAAGAACATACAAAGGATTTGGCGTTTTAGGTACAATGGAGATTCCAGCAACCAATTTTAAATATCCGGTATTAGAAAAGGTCACTAAAAAATCAATAGAGACAGCTGTAGCTTTCCTTTATGGTTCAGGCCTAAATCAACCAGGTAATAGTGTAATTATAGGACATAATTACAGAAATGGTTTATTCTTTTCAAACAATAAAAAATTAAAAATTGGAGATAAAATTTATATAACAGATAATGATGGAAAAAAACTAGAATATACAATATATAATAAATTTGAAGCAACACCAGAAGATACATCATTCTATCAAAGAGATACAGGAGGAAAGCCAGAAGTAACATTATCAACATGTACAGATGATAGCAAAGCAAGAATAATTATATTTGCAAAAGCAGAATAGTAAAATAAATGAGGGGCAAAATTATAATTTGATTAAAAGTCAAAAAAATCTATTTGCCTCTTTTCTTTTTGTACAAAATTATATATAATAGAAACGAAAATTAATAAGAGGTGCTAAGATGAACAAAAAACAGGCAAAAGAGAGAATTGAAAGCTTAAGAAAACAAACAGAGTATTATGCAAAAGCATATTATGATGACGATAAACCAGAAATATCAGATTTTGAATATGATATGTTAATGGTTGAATTGCGTAATTTAGAAAAAGATTTTCCAGAGTTTAATTCAAATGAATCTTTGACTAAAAAAGTAGGGGGGCATGTAAAAGAGGGGTTTGATAAGGTAACGCATGAAATACCCTTACTTAGTTTACAAGATGTTTTTAGTATAGATGAAGTAAAAGAATATATAGATAAAATACAAAAACAAGCAGAGGAGAATAATATAAAAAATAGAACTTATGTTGTAGAAACAAAAATAGATGGTTTATCTGCTTCGTTGGAATACAAACAAGGAAAATTTATAAGAGGAGCAACAAGAGGAAATGGACAAGTTGGAGAAGATGTAACAAATAATTTAAAAACAATAAAAACAATACCAATGGAACTAAAAGAAAATATAGATATAACAGTAAGAGGAGAAGTTTTTATTTCAAAAGATAATTTTGAGAAAATGAACCAAGAAAGACTGGAAAATGAAGAAGAATTATTTGCAAATGCTAGAAATGCAGCAGCTGGCTCATTAAGACAGTTAGATAGCACAATATCAGCAAAAAGACCTTTAGATATATATATATTTAATGTTCAAAAGATAAAAGGAAAAGAATTTACGTCACATTTTGAAGAACTTCAATATTTAGATAAATTAGGATTTAATGTAAACCCTGTTCGTATACAATGTAGCAATATCCAAGAAATAGAGGAAGCAATAAAAAAAATTGGAGAAGATAGAGAATTTTTAAGCTTTGGAATTGATGGAGCAGTTGTAAAGGTGGATGACTTAAATTTTAGAGAAATGCTAGGTTCAACATTAAAAACACCAAGATGGGCGGTAGCATATAAATATCCGCCAGAAAAAAAAGAAACAATTCTGAAAGATATAATTTGTCAGGTAGGAAGAACAGGAGTTATTACGCCAATGGCAATATTAGAACCTGTTACAGTTGCTGGCTCAAAAATATCAAAAACAACACTTCATAATGAAGACTTTATAAAACAAAAAGGGCTTAAAATTGGAGATACAGTAGTTGTTCAAAAAGCAGGAGATGTTATACCAGAAATTGTAGAAGTAAAGAAAGAAAAAAGAACTGGGAAAGAGCAAAAATTCGAAATGCCCAAAGTATGTCCAGTATGCGGAGCAGAGGCAGTAAGAGAAGAAGGCGAAGTAGCCATAAGATGCACAGGAATAGAATGTCAAGCAAAGCTTTTTAGAAATCTAGTACATTTTGTATCTAAAGAAGCTATGAATATAGATGGATTAGGAGAAAATATAATAGGACAGTTATTAGATAATAAACTAATTCAAAATATAGCAGATATATATACTCTAAAATTTGAAAATATAGCATCATTAAAAAAGAATGGAAAAAGGTTTGCAGAAAACTTAATAAATAGTATAAATGCAAGTAAGCAAAATGACTTATCAAGATTAATAACTGCACTAGGAATAAGACATGTTGGAGTAAAAGCTGCAAAAATATTAGCAAGAAAATATCAAAATATAGACAGCTTAATGCAAGCTAAAGCAGAAGAATTAAGTCAAATAAATGATATAGGACCAACTGTAGCAGGAAGTATACAAGAATTTTTTAATCAAGAACAAACAAAAGACCTAATAGAGAAGTTAAAACAAGCAGGAGTAAATACTGTAAGCTTAGAGGAAAAAGTAGAAGATAACAGATTTGAAGGAAAAATATTTGTATTAACGGGGAGCCTTGAAAAATATACGAGAGAAGAAGCAAGTAATATAATAGAAAAATTTGGTGGAAAAACATCAAGTTCAGTATCCAGAAAAACAGATTATGTGTTAGTTGGAGAAGATGCAGGAAGCAAGATGATAAAAGCACAAACACTGGGAATAACAATTATAAATGAGGCTGAATTTGAAAAGATGATATTCTAGAAAATATAAGTTGGAGGATAAGAACATGGAAAAAGAACAGATTATAGAACAGTTAAGAAAAAATATTTTTAATATTATTAATATGAAAGAAGAATTTACAGAAAATGAAATAGATAGATTAATAGAAAAACTTTTTTACAATTTCCTACAAGTATATGAAAGTTATGGATATGGTTTTGAAGAAATAGAGGAATATCTGTCTGGAAATAAAGAGTTTGTGAGAAAAAGCTTAAAAAGAACACGTGAAAACAGACAAGATGAATTAATGTATGAATTTAATCATATTATAGGAGAAATTGAAGAGCAAATTGAATACAATAAAGGGGAAACAGAAGAAGAAAAAGATGAAAAACAAGCAATACAAAGAAAAAATATATTTAAAATTGAAAATATAGATTTTAGTAATGGAAAAAATGCTATGGAAATTTTAAATGCATTAATTGAATCGATGGATGATGTTAGAATACGTGCGAATGGAATATTATATAGCAGAGAAGTAAGTGATGAAAGAATACAATATATTAACTTAGCTATAAGAAACTATATTAATAATATAGAAATAAAATTGGCAGAAAGAATAAATGAAATCTTTAATATTGAAGAAAAAGATATTAAATCACAATCAATTGAAGAGTATGGAGAAAGTGTGCAATATTTAAACAGTTACGCTAGAAGGGAAAGAGAAAATTTTATAGATAGATTACAAAAAGGAGTAGCAACGTTAGAAGAGCAAGCAAAATTTGCAGGAAATGTCCCAGAAAATCAATCAAAAACAAAAATTGTAAATCCAAAAGTTGCAAATTCGGAAGTTGAAGAATTACCAGAAGTTATTATTTAATTTATAGGAGGTTAAATAAATGGAAAATTATACATTTGAGAGAATGTGGGTAGATTTGCGAGACGGATATCAAATTTATTATACTTATGTAGGAAATAGATATGTATTATTTAAAACAGCAGAGAACTGTTATACACAAAAATTACTATCACAGGACAAAAAAAACCCACAACCCAAAATGTTAATTCTAACTTTAAAAAGAGTTAGAGAAATGTTTCCACATATGGAGGATATAGAATATAAAATAGAAGCATTTGATAAATAATAGATATTTTGTACTAGGAGGAAATAAAGGTGGCAACAATAATTGATGGAAAAAAATTAGCTAAAGAGATAAGAGAAGATCTAAAAATTAAATGTGACAAATTAAAAAATAATGGAGTTACGCCAGTTTTAGCAGTAATAATGGTTGGAGATAATCCAGCATCAAAGATATATGTAAAAAACAAAAGTAAAGCATGTGAAGAAATTGGAATTAAATATAAAGAATATTTATTAAAAGAAGAGACAACTCAAAAAGAATTATTAGATTTAATACAAAAATTAAACAAAAACAAGGAAATAAGCGGGATATTATTACAAAGTCCCTTACCAAATCACCTAAATGAAAAACAAGCATTTGAAACTATATCAGATAGAAAAGATGTAGATGGATTTACGCAAAAAAATATAGGAAAACTTTGCGTAGAAGAAGAAACTTTTATATCATGTACACCAGCTGGAATAATAAGAATATTTGAAGAATATAATATTGATTTGTGTGGAAAAAATGTTGTAATTATAGGTAGAAGCAATATAGTCGGAAAACCGCTAATTCAATGCTGTTTACAAAAAAATGCAACAGTAACAATATGCCATTCGAAAACCAAAAACATCGAGGAGTATACAAAAAAAGCAGATATAATAATAGTAGCAATAGGAAAAAATAAATTTCTAACAGCTGATATGGTAAAAGATGGAGTTGTTGTAATTGATGTTGGAATAAACAGACTAGATAATGGAAAAATATCTGGAGATGTAGATTTTAAAAATGTAGAGAAAAAAGCTAGTTATATAACACCAGTACCTGGTGGAGTTGGACCAATGACAATAGCTATGCTTATGGAAAATGTAATTAAAGCAACAAAAATGAATTATGGTTATTTTAATTAAAATATTTAACTATTTTCTATGAAAATGAGGAGGTAAAAAATAGAAAATTTAGAAAAGAAAAAATTTTGGATATGGTTATCATTAATAAAAAATCTGGGGAGTATAAAAAAACAAAAATTATTAAATTTATATAAAGATCCAAAAGTAATATATAATTTAAATAAAAGGGAACTTTTAGAAATTCCAAACATTGGGAAAGAGCTTTCAGAAAATATTTTAAACAAAATATACAAAGAAAAGCTAGCAAGGTATATAGATTACATGGAAAAAAACAATATAGATATAATATCTATAAACGATGAAAATTATCCACAGATTTTAAAAAAAATTTATGATCCGCCAATCAGTATATATATAAAAGGCAATAAAAGTATTTTAAACGAAAAGTCTGTAGCAATAGTTGGTTGTAGACAGGCATCTGATTATGGAAAAAGTGCTGCAAAATATTTTGCATATAATTTGTCAAAGAATCAGGTAAATATTGTGAGTGGATTAGCAAAAGGTGTAGATAGTTATGCGCATATAGGTAGTATTTGTGCATATAGTACAAGAGAAAAAAGTGGAAAGACTATTGCTGTTATTGGAAATGGCTTGGATACCGTATATCCAAAAGAAAATGAATATCTAGCAAAGGAAATAATAAAAAAAGGTGGAGCCATTATTTCCGAATATCCATTGGGAACTAAGCCAGAAAAAATAAATTTTCCTGCAAGAAATAGAATTATTAGTGGTATGTGCAACAGTTTAATAGTAATTGAAGCTAAGAAAAAGAGTGGAACCCTTATTACCGTTGACTTTGCTTTAGAACAAGGGAGAGAGGTATATGTTGTACCAGGTAATATTGACTCATATAATTCAGTTGGAACCAATGAGTTGATTAAGCAAGGAGCAAATGTTGCTACAAATTATAAGGATATATATTATTAATTTAAAGGGGAATATATGAAAAATAAAGAACAAGGAAAAATAAAATTATATACAGATAGATTGGTAGATGCTATAAAAAATTACTTTGTTAAAAGAAGTAAACAAAAAAATATTGTAAAGTTTCAAGAATATAAAAGAAACAAATTAGGTGTAATTGATTTTTATACATATGTAGAATTACACAAAAAAGAAATTAAATTATCGTTAAAACAAAAAATTGCATATTTTTTGAAAAATAACAATATTTTTATGAACGTTTCTTTTATAAATAAATTTGTGCATAAACAACTAGATACGTTAATACAAGAAAATAAAAAAGAAACAAATAAAAGGGAAAATTTTATAATAGAAATAAGCAAATATAATAAATATAGATATAATTATCAAAATAAAAATTGTAATTTACAAAATACAGAGAAACCTAATGTTGAACAGGAAAAAGACGTGGAAAAATATGATAAAGAAAAAGGTTAATCTACGTTGTAGAAAAAATGATAAAAAATATGTTAAAGGAAAGTAAATATGACAATTAGAGAAACAATAAGAAAAGGAATGATAAAACTAAAAAATGCAGGAATAAACGAACCTAATTTAAAAGCAAGGCTATTAATGCAATATATACTAAACAAATCGAGGGAATACATAATAATTAATGACAGTAAAATTGTAACTTTAAGAGAGGAAGTAAATTACTTTAAATCAATAAAAAGATTAGAAAATGGAGAACCACTTCAGCATATTACAAAACATCAAGAATTTATGAAAATGAATTTTTATGTAGACAAAGAAGTATTAATACCAAGACCAGACACAGAAGTTTTAGTAGAAGAAGTAATAAAAATAGCTACAAAAATAAACGCAAAAAAAATACTAGACCTATGCACAGGAAGTGGAGCAATTGCAGTATCACTTGCAAAATATATTGAAAATAGTCAAATTACAGCTGTAGATATTAGTGAAAAAGCATTAGAAATAGCAAATATAAACGCAAATAGCAATAAAGTAGATGGAAAAATAACATTTATAAAATCTGACTTATTTAAACAACTAAAAAAAGAAAAGTATGACATAATTGTATCAAACCCACCATACATAAAAAAGGAAATTATAAAAACCTTAGATAGAGAAGTTCAAAAGGAACCTGCAATAGCATTAGATGGTGGATATGATGGATTAGATTTTTATAGAAAAATAATAAGCACAGCTAATGAATATCTAAAGTTTAATGGATACTTGTGTTTAGAAATAGGATATGACCAAAAAGAAAGTATAATGGAATTAATTGAAAATGAAGAAAATTATGTAGATACATACAGCAAAAAAGATTTATATGAAAACGATAGAGTAATTATAACAAAATTAAACTAAGGAGGAAAATAAATGTCTTTTTCGTCTGATATAAAAAAAGAGTTAAATAAAACTAGTAACTTAGCAAATAAAGAAACTGTAAAATATGAATTAATGGGATATTTGATTTCAGGAAATATAGATATAGAAAAAAATACAGTTAAATTTTCAACAGAAAGTGATTATAATATAAACAGATTTTCAAAGTTACTTTCTAACTTAGATATAAACCACAATATAGATATAGTACGGAAAAATATTTATAATAAAGCTAAAAATAAAAGATATAGAAAATATTGTTGATTATAATAATACTGAAATTATCATAACAAAAGACACAAATAATCAAAAAGAAGAGAATTTAAGAGCAATAATAAGAGGAGTATTTATGGGGTCTGGTTCAGTAAACAATCCAGAAAATAAATATCATTTAGCAATTGTAATTAATAATAAACAAAGCTTAAATTTTGTAATAAATATATTAGAAAAATTAGGTATAAAAAGTAAAAAAATGATAATAGAAAATAAATACTCTATCTACATAAAAGAAGGAGAAGAAATATCTAAATTTTTTGCATTAATAGGTGCCAACAAAGCTGTAATGAAATTTGAAGACATTAGAATTAAAAAAGAAATGAGAAGTAAGGTAAATAGAATTGTAAATTGTGAAACAGCAAATTTAAACAAAACAATGAATGCATCGGTTGAACAAATAGCAGCAATAAAAAGATTGCAAGAAACAGGCAAATTTAATAAACTAAATGATAATTTAAAAGAAATAGCTCTATTAAGATTAGAAAACCCGGATATGCCACTAGCAGAATTAGGTAAACTTCTAAAAGAGCCAGTGGGAAAATCAGGAGTTAATTATCGCTTAAAAAAAATAATAGATATGGCACAATAGGAGAGTAAAAATATGACAAAAGGAGAACTAGGAATTTACATACATATTCCATTCTGCAAGCAAAAATGTTATTATTGTGATTTTGTATCATATTGTAATAAATGTGATATAATTGACAAATATGTAGAATGTATAATAAAAGAAATAGAAGATTTTAATTTTTCAAAATACCAAGTAACAACAATATATATAGGAGGAGGTACACCTTCTTATATTGATAGCAAGTACATTAAAAATATAATAGATAAAATTTTATTAAAAACGAGAATAGACCTTCAAAATACAGAAATAACAATTGAAGCAAATCCAGGAACAATAACAAAGAAAAAATTACAAGACTATAAAGAAGCGGGGATAAATAGACTTAGTATAGGACTTCAAAGTACTCAAGATAGATTACTAAAACAAATAGGAAGGATACATACATATAAGGAGTTTTTAGAGGCATATCAAACAGCAAAAGAAGTTGGATTCGACAATATAAATGTTGATTTAATGCTAGGTTTACCAAAGCAATCGATAGAAGATTTAAAAGAAAGCTTAGAAAAAATAGTAAAATTAAATCCAAATCATATAAGCATATACTCATTAATTGTGGAAGAAGGAACACAAATTTCAAAATTAATAGACAATGGCAAACTAAAATTGCCAGATGAAGAACAAGAAAGAAACATGTATTGGTATGTTAAGAATTTCTTAGAATTAAATGGATATAATCACTATGAAATTTCAAATTTTGCTAAAATAGGAAAAGAATCTAGACACAATATGAATTGTTGGGAACAAAAAGAATACATAGGTTTTGGAGTTTCATCACATTCATATATAGACAATACTAGATTTTACAATATAAATAATTTGGAACAATATATAAAAAATATAGAACAAAGCAATATAGAATTAAATAAAAGAATAGAAGAAAAACAAACCTTAGAAGATAAGAAAAATGAATATATGATGCTAGGATTTAGAAAAATAGAAGGAGTTAGTATATCAAAATTTAAGGAAAAATTTGTAGATAATCCATTATTTTTATATAAAGAACAATTAAATAAATTAGTAAAAGAAGGATTTATAGATGTTAATTTAAATAATATAAAATTGACCAACAAAGGACTAGACTTTGCTAACATAGTGTTTGAAGAATTCATATAAACTAATATGTTAATGTTCAGATTTAAAATTATTTTAGCCCTGCGTAGGTATTGATTAATATATAAAAATTAAATTTCTTACTGGTCAAACTAATAATTTGAATGAGAAAAATTGAAATTCATAATTAGAACAGTAAATCTGGTCAATTTGTATAATTTGGAGTATGACCAAACTGCGCGTTCATTGAATTTTTATATATTAACTACTTGCGTGGGCTTTAAGTATACTTGGCTGTGAATTGTAATAAACAGCAACCACCAAAATGAAAAAATGTTCGCAAAAGTATTGACAATTTTTAAAATAAGATATACAATAAAAGCGAACATTTATTTTAGGAGGTATAAATATGATTTCAACTCTACACATAAAAAATATAGGAATTATAGAGGATTTAAGTATTGACCTAAACGATGGACTAAATGTATTAACAGGAGAAACTGGAGCAGGAAAAACACTAATAATAGACTCTCTTCAAATAATATCAGGTGGAAGATTTTCAAAAGAAATGATAAGAAAAGGTGAATCAAACTCCTTTGTGGAATTATGTATGTATCAGCCAGAAGCTAATGAGGCAGAAGATGGAAACATAATAGTTTCAAGAGAAATAAATGCAAATGGAAAAAACATGTGCAAAATAAATGGAAGAATGGTAACAGTAGCAGAACTAAAAAAGTTTATGTCAAATTTTATTGAAATCCATGGACAAAATGATAATCAAAATTTACTAGATAACAAGAAACATCTAAGTTATCTAGATGGCTTTATTGGAGAAGAAATAAAAAGTTCGAAACAAAAATATGAAGAATACTATAATGAATATAATAAAATAATTCAGAAACTAAAAGAAAACTTTGGCGATGAAAAAGAAAAGCAAAGAAAATTAGATTTACTACAATATCAAGTAAATGAGATTAAAGAAGCAAATTTAAAAATAAAAGAAGATGAAGAACTAGAAGAAAAAAGAAAAGTAATAATGAATTCTGAAAAAGTAACAGAAAATTTACGGACAAGCAAATGAACTAATAGAAGAAAGCGGAATTGAAAGTATCAGTATGGCAATTAGGGCATTAGAAAAAATAGAAAATATAGATGAAAAATACGAAAAAGTATCAACAAATTTAAAAAGTATATACTATGAACTACAAGAAATTTCAAGAGATATAAGTAGCTATAAAGATGACACATATTTTGATGAAGAAGAAAGAAACTATACAGAAGAAAGACTAGATTTAATACATTCTTTAAAAAGAAAATATGGAAACACAATAGAGGAAATTTTAAATTATAAAGAAGAAATTATGCAAGAAATAAAGCACATTGAAAACCTAGAAGAATATAACTCAAAACTAAGAAAAAGAAAACAAGAAGTAGAACTAGAGATGGATAAATTAGCAGAGGAAATTCACAAAAAGAGAGAAGAAAGTGCAAAAGAACTAGTAAAAAACATAAATAATGAAATAGAAGAATTAGAAATGAAAAATGCTAAAATAAATATAAAAATAAATTATGTAGAAGAATATTTAAAAAATGGTAAAGATATTGTAACATTTTATATAGCAACAAATGTAGGAGAAGATGAAAAAGAATTATCTAAAATAGCATCAGGAGGAGAAATGTCTAGAATAATGCTTGCAATAAAAAAAGTTTTAGCAGATTCAGACAAAATGCCAGTACTAGTATTTGATGAAATTGATACAGGAATTAGTGGAAAAGCTGCAAATAGTGTTGCTAAAAAATTAGAAGCAATATCTAAAAGGCATCAAGTATTATGTATTTCACATTTGCCTAATATTGCAGCAGCAGCAGATTACAATTATTTTATCAGCAAAAATGTAAATAATGATAGAACAAAAACACAAATTAAATTATTAGGAGAAAATGAAGTAATAAAAGAAATTGCTAGAATTTCTTCAGGAGAAATAAATGAAATTACATTAAAATATGCAACAGAATTAAGAAACAAAAAAGCTTCATAAAATAAAAGTAAATATTGTATAAATTTTCCTTAAAATGTGTAAAATAATAGAAAATACATTTTAAGGGAGGATATTATGATAAACTTTTCAAAAATAGAAAGCATAAAAGCAATGCAAATATTAGATTCTAGAGGAAACCCTACACTGCAAGTAGAAGTAACAACAGAAGAACGGTTTTGTTGGAACAGCAGCTGTACCATCAGGAGCTTCTACAGGAAGTTTTGAAGCAGTTGAATTACGAGATGGAGATAAAAATAAATACTTTGGAAAAAGTGTAGAAAAAGCCGTAGAAAATGTAAATAAAAAATTAGCTAAAAAAATTGTAGGAATGAACATATATGAACAAAGAAAAATAGATGAAGAAATGATTAAATTAGATGATACATTAAATAAATCTAATTTAGGAGCTAATAGTATATTAGGCGTTTCTTTAGCAGTTGCAAAAGCTGCAGCAAATTCTCTTGGATTAGAACTATATAGATATATTGGCGGTATTAATGGAAAAAAATTACCAATCCCAATGATGAACATATTAAATGGAGGAAAACACTCAGAAAACAATTTAAGCATACAAGAATTCATGATAATACCAGTAGGAGATATTACTTTTTCAGAAAGACTTCGTAGAGGAGCAGAAGTTTATCATACTCTAAAAAAAGTACTAAAAGAAAAGGGATACAGTGTAGGTGTAGGAGATGAAGGTGGTTTTGCACCAAATTTAGAAAATGAAGAAGAAGCATTGGATATAATTATAGTGGCAATAAAAAAAGCAGGATATGAGCCAGGAAAAGATATAATGTTGGCACTAGACATTGCAAGTACAGAAATGTATGATGAAGCCAAAAAAATAGGTAAGCAAGGATATTATTTTTGGAAAACCAAAAAATATAAAACAAAACAAGAAATGATAGAATATATTATACAACTATGTGATAAATATCCTATTTATTCAGTAGAAGATGGATTAGCAGAAGAAGACTGGGAAAGTTGGCAAACTTTGACTGAAAAATTAGGTGGTAAGGTACAACTGGTTGGAGATGATTTATTTGTTACAAATAAGTCAAGATTAAGACGTGGAATTGATAAAAATGTTGCAAATAGTATATTAATAAAACCAAACCAAATAGGTACATTAACAGAAACACTAGATACAATTCAAATGGCTAAAGAAAATGGATATAAAACAATTATTTCTCATCGTTCTGGAGAAACAGAAGATACTTCAATTGCAGACATTGCGGTTGGGGTAAATGCAGGGCAGATAAAGTCAGGAGCACCTTGTAGAATTGATAGGGTTGCTAAATATAATAGACTTTTATATATAGAAAATGAAATATAAAAAATCGACCCTTGGTCGATTTTTTAGTATCTCAGAAATTTCTATTGTTTTTCTTCATTTTTTTTAGAAGTTTTTTTATCAGTTAAAACTTCTTTCATAGCTCCAAGAGAACTTAATGCACCAGTTGCTTCAAAAGGAATAAATACCTTATTTGCATCACCTTTTGCAACTTCCTCTAAAGCTTCTAAAGATTTTAATTGAACTAGCTTATCATCAGGGGCAGCTTTTTTCATAGCATCATAAACCATTTGAATTTCTTTAGCTTTTGCTTCAGCAACTTCTTTAATAGCTTGTGCCTCACCACTAGCTCTTCTAACTCTAGATTCTTTATCAGCTTCTGCTTCTAAGATAGCTGCTTGTTTTTTACCTTCTGCTATAGTAATTGCAGATTGTCTTTGAGCTTCAGACTCTAAAATCATAGCTCTCTTATTTCTTTCTGCGTTCATTTCTTTTTCCATAGCATTTCTAATATCATCAGGTGGATTAATATCCTGAATTTCTACACGATAAATTTCGCATCCCCATCTATTTGTTGCGTCATCTAATGCAGTTCTTAAACGATTATTAATCTCATCTCTTGAGCTAAATGTTTGATCCAGAGTCATTTTACCAATAATATCACGAATAGTTGTAGTTGCTAAGTATTCAATACCTTTTTTTAAATTTTGAATTTCATACACAGCCTTAGCTGGATCAGTTACTCTATAAAATACAACTGTATCAATTGTAATTGTAACATTATCCTTTGTTATAACACCTTGTGGTGGTATATCCATAGTTTGCTGTTTTAAGCTTACAACAGATCTTATATGATCAAAGAATGGAATAATAATAGTAAGACCAGCATCAGCTACTTTATAAAATTTACCAAGCCTTTCAATAATATATACCTCAGATTGTTTAACAATTTTTATGGACATTGTAGCTATTATTAAAATAATAACAAGTAATACTAATAAAAACCACATAATAAATTCCTCCTTAAATTTACAACTAATACTATTATAGCATATTTAAGAAAAAAATGGAATATGTAAACCAAAATTTTTTGTAAAAATTAATCTAACATGTATAAATTTCTTTTTTATTGTTCATAACAATAAAAAGGAGATTTATATTTATGGATAAAAAAAGAAAGGAATATGGGGAAGATGCCTCAAAATATAGAGAATTTGTATCAAGTTTTTTTGGTTGGGTTGCACCAGAGAAACAAAAAGATAGAGCAAATGAATTACAAAAAATGACAAAAAGTGAAGAAAAAAAGAGAAAAGAATAGAAAAAAATAGAAAACAATAGTATAAAGCAAAACAAAAGTCAGAGAAAGTCAAAAACAGACTTTGAAAAATATTTTTATTAGAGTATAATACACTATATAAGGTCAAAGAAAGTCAAAAACAAAAAATAAGGTTACAATATTTTAGTTTTTATAAATATGGAGATTGCGGTACCAAGGAATTGATAATTTTTATATTATATATTTTTAATTAGGTAGAATTCCAAAAAAGTAAATTGTAAAAAAAGGAGATGATGCAACTTGAGAATGTCAGATATAATTGAAGAATTTATAAAAGAACTACTGCAAGAAGAAAATGATTCAATAGAAATTCAAAGAAATGAATTGGCTGAGCATTTTAATTGTGTACCGTCACAGATAAATTATGTAATATCAACAAGATTTAAGCCATCACAAGGATATTATGTAGAAAGTAGACGTGGTGGTGGTGGTCACATTACAATAAGAAAAATGAATAATTCAAATGAAGAATACAAAATGCATATTATAAATAATATTGGAAAAGAATTAACATCACATGAAGTTGATATTCTAATAAGTGATTTTCTTACCTATAATATCATAGATAAAAAACAAGCTAAGCTTTTAAAAGTTGCAACAAATGACAATGTATTAAGATTGCCAAAAGATATAAAGGATGAAGTTAGAGCAAGATTATTTAAAAATATGTTATTAAATATTTAAAGGAGGATATTAGTTATGTTGTGTGAAAATTGTGGAAAAAGAGAGGCAAATGTAAGATATGAAGAAAATATAAACGGAAGAAAAAGAGAGATGAATTTATGTGAAGAATGTAGTAGAGAATTAGGAATTGGAAGAATGGATTTTAGTATGCCAATTAACTTTTCTAATTTTATGGGAGGCTTTTTAGAGGATTTTGGAAATACAGAATTTATGCCAATGTTGTCAGATTTAAAAACATTAAAATGTGATTCTTGTGGATATACATTTAATGATATTACAAAAACAGGAAAATTAGGCTGTGGTGATTGTTATGATATTTTTGGAACAAGGTTAGATCCTATATTAAAAAGAATACAAGGAGAAAACCATCATGTGGGCAGACTCGGTAAAGAAATAGATAAAAAGATAGACGAAAAATTCGGAGTTAATAACAATCAAGAAACAGAAAAGCAAAAATCCAATAAAAAAAGTGAAGATCTAAATAAAAAGAAAGATTCTAAATTGGAAGAATTAAAGGAAAGTCTAAAAAAAGCAATTAAAGAAGAAAGATATGAAGAGGCAGCTAGCCTAAGAGACCAAATTAAGAATTTAGAAAAATAGCTATTTGTTAAAAAAACAAGGGAGGAGTTAGAGTATGAATTGGTATTTACAAGGTGGAAACGACCAAGATGTTGTAAAAAGTATAAGAATAAGATTTTTAAGAAATTTAGGTGGTTTTAAATTCAATTTAAACAAAAAAGAAGATATAGAAAAAATAGAAAATAAAGTAAAAGATAATTTATATCAAATAGGATATGGGTTAAAATTACTAAAACTAGCAGATATGGATGACATTACTAAGATGAGCCTTGTTGAAAAAAATTTAATTAGTCCAGACTTTGCTTTAAAAAAAGCAAAAACAGGAAGTATATTAATAAATGATGAAGAAAATATATGCATAATGATAGGAGGAAAAGAACATTTATGTTTGCAAGTTTTTAGCTCAGAAATGGATCTAGAAAATACATTAGATTTAGCAATAGAACTAGATGAAAAAATAGGAAATTGCTTAGGTTATGCGATAAATAAAAAATATGGATATTTAACAAGCACATTAAATGATGTGGGAACAGGTTTGAAGGTGTCTGTAATGCTTCATTTACCAGCACTATCCAAAACAAAAAATATTAGAAAAATATTAGAAGCAGTAGATGGTTTTGGAATGAATATAAGAGGAATATATGGAGAAAATGTTGGAACACAGGAATATATGTATCAAATATCAAATAAACAAACCCTTGGAATAACAGAAAAAGAAATTGTTAAAAATGTTCAGATAATTTCAAAACAAATAATAGAACAAGAAAGACAAGCGAGAAAGCTATTAACAAAAGATCCGCTTGAATTAGAGGATATGATATATAGAAGTTATGGAATTCTAATAAATGCAAAAAAAATAACATATGAAGAATCAAAAGAGTTATTGTCGAATATAAAATTAGGAGTAGATATGGGAATTTTGCAAGAATTAACAGACCAAAAAGTAAAAGAATTATATTTATATACAAAACCAGCAAACCTTCAAAAATATTTAGGGGTTCAATGTGATGCGATAGAGTGCGATCTAAAAAGAGCAGAAGCTGTAAAAAAAATTATAAATAAATAAGTATACAATTTTTCTTTAATGATAATATTCATCGCAAGTACTAATATTAACGAAAAATTGCATAAGTTATCTGTAATTGGAAGAGCCTAAACAGCTAACTTAAAGGAGGGATAGAAATGATTTATAAATTTACAAATAGAGCTAAAAAAGCTATTGAGTTGTCAAATGAGTTGGCAATAGAACTAGGACATAATTATATAGGAACAGAACATATTTTGTATGGTTTAACAAAAGAGGGAAGTGGAGTTGCTTGTAAAGTATTAGAAAATCAATCGATAACTTCAGAAATAATAATAGATAAAATAATTGAATTGGTAGGTCAGGAAGCTCCTATTGACACTACTTTAGGATTTACACCAAGAACAAAAAGGGTAATAGAGAGTAGTTTTATTGAAGCAAGAAAACTAGGATATAGTTATATAGGAACAGAGCATCTGTTAATTGGACTATTAAGAGAAGCAGATAGTATAGCTACTAGAATTTTATTAGAGCTAAATGTGGATATTCCTAAACTTTATAATGAAATAGTAAAAGTAATAAATGAAGGAGAAGATTTTTCTAAAGATAACAAATCTGAAAATGTTGGAAGAAAAAGAGGAAGTTATAATTTAACACCTACATTAAATCAATTTGGGCAAGACCTAACTAAAAAAGCAGAAGAGGGTAAATTAGATCCAATAATAGGAAGAAAAGATGAAATTGAAAGAGTAATTCAAATTTTGTCTAGACGAACTAAAAATAATCCTTGTTTAATTGGGGAACCAGGTGTTGGTAAAACTGCTGCAGTAGAGGGATTGGCTCAGAAGATTGTATCAGGAGATATACCAGAAATACTAAAAGACAAAAGGGTTGTTACAATGGATATTTCAGGAATGGTTGCTGGAAGTAAATATAGAGGTGACTTCGAGGAGAGAATAAAAAAGGTATTAGAAGAAGTAAAAAAAGCAGGCGATATTATTTTATTTATTGATGAAATTCATACAATTGTTGGAGCAGGTGCAGCAGAGGGAGCAATAGATGCAGCCAATATTTTAAAACCACTTCTTGCTAGAGGAGAAATTCAATTAATAGGTGCAACAACACTTAATGAATATAGAAAATATATAGAAAAAGATGCTGCGCTAGAGAGAAGGTTTAGTCCGGTAACTATTAATGAGCCAAGTGAAAAAGATACAATTAAAATTTTACAAGGAATTAGAGACAAATATGAAGCTCACCATGGAGTAAAAATAACAGATGAAGCTATTGAGGCGGCTGTTAAAATGTCAGTTAGATATATAAATGATAGATTTTTGCCAGATAAAGCAATAGATTTAATTGATGAAGCAGCATCTAGGGCAAAATTAAAATCTTATACAGAGCCAGATATTCTAAAGAAGTTAGAAGAAGAAATTGAAGAGGTCTCAAAAAATAAAGAAGAAGCTGTTAGAATACAAAAATTTGAAAAAGCAGCAAGTTTAAGAGATAAGCAAAAAGAATTGAAAGAAAAATATGAAAAAGAATTAAAAAAATGGAAAAATAAAAACAATAAAGAAGTTACGAACATAACAGAAGAAAATATTGCAGAAGTAATTGCAAATTGGACTGGTATTCCTGCTAAAAAAATAACAGAAGATGAAAATATTAGACTAAAAAATCTTGAGAAAAATTTACATGAAAGAGTAATTGGACAAGATGAAGCAGTGGAAGCAGTTGCAAAAGCAATAAGGAGAGGAAGAGTAGGATTAAAAGACCCTAAAAGACCAATAGGTTCATTTCTATTCTTAGGACCAACAGGTGTTGGTAAAACAGAACTTTCAAAAGCATTAGCAGAAAGCTTATTTGGTGACGAAAGTGCAATGATAAGAATAGATATGTCTGAATATATGGAACCCCATTCAGTATCAAAATTGATAGGCTCACCTCCAGGATATGTGGGATTTGAAGAAGGTGGACAATTGACAGAAAAAATAAGAAGAAAGCCATATTCAGTAATACTATTTGATGAAATAGAAAAAGCTCATCCTGATGTTATGAATATGTTACTTCAAATACTAGAAGATGGAAGACTAACAGACAGCCAAGGAAGAACAGTAAACTTTAAGAACACAGTAATAATAATGACCTCAAATATTGGTGCAAGGTTAATTACAGATAAGAAAAAATTAGGATTCGCTGGTAGCACAAACGAAAAAGAAGACAGCAAAAAAGAATATGAAGAAACTAAAAAAGAAGTAATGGAAGCATTAAAAAGAGAATTAAGACCAGAATTTATAAACCGTATAGATGAAATTATAGTATTCCATAAACTAACAGACAGCGAGATAAACCAAATTATAGATATAATGTTAAAAGAAGTAGTAAACAGATTAGAAAACCAAAAAATAAAAGTAGAATTGAAACCAGAAGTAAAAGAGTTAATTGCAAGCAAAGGAATTGACAAAAACTTTGGAGCAAGACCACTTAGAAGAACAATACAAAGTGTTTTAGAAGATAGACTTGCAGAAGAAATTTTAGATGGTAAAATAAAGAAAAATAAAACATCAAAAATTGGAGTTATAGATGGAGAAGTAGCAATTTTATAAAAAATAAAAAAAATACTTACCTTTTAAGCAATTATATGATATAATCATATAGTTGCTTTTAAAATGCAAGAAATAGAAAAGTGTCAAAGAATGGACAACTAAGGAGGAAAAGAATGGAAAAAAAAGAAAACATTTTAGGAACAGAAAAAGTCGGAAAGTTAATAAGGAAATTTTCAATTCCATGTATAATATCAATGGTAGTAAATGCTTTATATAATATAGTTGACCAAATATTTGTAGGGCAAGGTGTAGGATATTTAGGAAATGGTGCAACAAACATTATATTTCCACTTACAATGTTTGCATTTGCATTTGCATCAATGATAGGAGATGGAACAACAGCATATTTAAGCTTAAAATTAGGTGAGAAAAAAGAAAAGGAAGCAAGTAAAGGTGTAGGAAATGGTATTGTAATTTCAGTAATTATTTCAATTGTGATTTCAGCAATATGTATTATATTTTTACCACAATTAATTGCTTTGCTTGGATGCACTGATAATATAAGACCATATGCTTTGAAATATGGTTATATAATAGCTATAGGATTTCCATTTATGACAATAGGTTCAGTACTTAATTCATTAATTAGAGCAGATGGAAAACCAAAATACTCAATGGCAACCATGGTTACAGGTGCTATTTTAAATACAATAGGAGATCCTATTTTTATATTTGGGTTACATATGGGAGTGGAAGGAGCAGCTATATCTACAATAGCGAGTCAATTAATAACAGCAATACTAAACATACTATATATTAGAAAATTCAAATCAATAAAACTTGAAAAAGAATCATTTAAATTAAGTGGTTCAACTATAAAAAAATTACTAGCACTTGGAATAAGCAGTTTTATAAATCAAATAAGTATTGTTGCAGTAATTGCTTGTGAAAACAACATGTTAAATAAATGTGGTGCAGCTTCTAAGTTTGGAGCAGATATACCTATAACAGTTCTTGGAATTGTTATGAAAATAAGCCAAATATTAACAAGCATAATTATAGGAATTGCAATAGGTGCACAGCCAATAATGGGATACAACTATGGTGCAGAAAAATATGACAGAGTGAAGAAAACATTAAAATATGTATTAGGTGTAGGAACTATAGTTTCAGTAATTGCGTTTATATTATTCCAAACAATACCAGATAAGCTAATTGCCATATTTGGTAAAGGAGATGAGTTGTACACTGAATTTGCATGCATGGCATTTAGAAGATATTTACTATTCTGTTTCGTATTGGGAATTCAAATACCAGCTGGAATATTTTTTCAGTCAATTGGAAAAAGTACCAAAAGTGCAATTATATCATTATCTAGGCAATTGATATTTTTAATACCATCAATGATTATTTTAGGAAATGTATTTGGAATAGATGGGCTGCTATATTCAGGACCTGTAGCAGATAGCTTAGCATTTACAATTTCTTTACTACTATTAATATTTGAAGTTAAAAACTTAAACAAGAAAATTTTAAATGATGATGAAATAGAAGAGGTAATAGAAAAAACAGAAGTTATAAAGGAACCTGTAGTAATCACAATTTCAAGACAATATGGTTCAGGGGGAAGATATATTGCAAAGTTAGTTGCTGAAAAACTAGGAATAAAATTGTATGATAAAGAAATATCAAAAATGATTGCAGAAAAAACAGGACTATCTTTAGACTATATAAAGAAAATAGAACAAAGAAGAACAGATATGGATATAGTAAATAATAGTCAAACAGGAACTCTAAGCAACCAAGATGAATTATTTGTTGAAGAATCAAATCTAATAAAAGAGTTAGCAAGCCAAGAGCCTTGTGTAATTATTGGAAGATGTTCAAGCTATGTTTTGCAAAATGAAAAAAATGTGTTAAATGTATTTGTATCTAGCAGTATGAAGGACAAAATAAAAAGGGTAACTAAATATTACAATATAAGAGAAGATGAAGCAGAAAAAGAAATCAAAAAAATTAACAAACAAAGAGCAAATCATTACAAACACTATACAGGAGAAGAATGGGGAAAAGTATCAAATTATGATATATGTATAAACTCAGACTCTTTAGGAATAGAAAAATCAGTAGAATTAATATGCCAAATGGCCAATTTGGGTCAGGTACAAATGGACAAAAGTACCAATTTGGAAACAAATATATCTTAAGTAACAAATAATAGCAAGCCGAGTTTGACTAAGGCTTGTTATTTTGCTATAATAAGAGAACAAAAAAATTAACGTAAAACAGGTGATATAATGCTAGAAAAAATAAATCAAAACGGAGATGTGAAAAAACTAAACATAATAGAGCAAAAACAATTAGCAGAAGAAATAAGAAAATATATATTAGAAGTTGTGTCTAAAAATGGAGGACATTTAGCCTCTAATTTGGGTGTTGTAGAGCTAACAATTGCACTACACACAGTTTTTGATTTTCCCAAAGATAAAATCGTATGGGATGTAGGTCATCAATCTTATGTTCATAAAATATTGACAGGTAGAAAAGATAAGTTAAAAACTCTAAGAAAATTAGATGGAATAGCAGGTTTTCCAAAAACAAATGAATCTGAAACAGACTGCTTTAATACAGGGCATAGTAGCACTTCTATATCTGCGGCACTAGGAATGGCAAGAGCAAGAGACATAAAGGGTGAAAACAATAATGTAATTGCAGTAATAGGTGATGGTGCATTGACTGGCGGAATGGCATTAGAAGCACTAAATGATGCTGGATGGAGTAAAACGAGATTAACAGTTATTTTAAATGATAATGAAATGAGTATATCTAAAAATATTGGTGGAATTAATATGCTTTTAAGTAAATTAAGAACAAAAAGAGGATATACAAAATCAAATATTTCTGGAAAGAAAATTATAAGTAAAATTCCGGTAATTGGAAAGCCATTTGTAAAAATAGTACAAAGGATAAAAAGAAGCATAAAACAACTAATAATTCCAAAAATGTTTTTTGAAGATATTGGATTTAGATATTTAGGACCAGTAGATGGACATAATATAGAAGAATTAGAGAGAATGTTAAAAATAACAAAAGAATTAGATGGACCAGTATTACTTCATGTGCTAACTAAAAAGGGAAAAGGTTATAAAATAGCAGAAGAAAACCCAGATAGATATCACGGAACAGGACCATTTGATATAGAAACAGGAAAACCATTAAAAGATAAGAAAAAAGATTATTCAAAAGTATTTGGAGATAAATTAATAGAATTAGCAACAAAAAATAATAGAATAATTGCAATAACAGCAGCTATGAGAGATGGAACAGGATTAAAAGAATTTAGTAAAAAATTCCCTAATAGATTTTTCGACGTAGGAATTGCAGAAGGGCATGCGATTTGTTTAGCAGCAGGAATGGCAAAAGAGGAAATAATACCTGTAGTTCCACTATATTCATCATTTTATCAAAGAGCTTACGACCAAGTAATACATGACATAGCAATACAGAATTTACCAGTCATAATGTGTGTGGACAGAGCTGGAATTGTAGGGCAAGACCGGAGAAACGCATCAAGGAACATTAGATATGGCATTTTTTAGACTAGTTCCAAATCTAACAATAATGGCACCAAAAGACTTTAGAGAGCTAGAAGATATGTTAGAATTTGCAGTAGAATTAAAAAAGCCAGTAGTTATTAGATATCCAAGAGGAGGAGAATCAGAAGAAAAATTTGAAGAACACAAACAAATAGCATACGGAAAAGCGGAAATAATAAAAGAGGGAACAGATATAAGTATAATAGCAATAGGAAAAATGGTAGCAAGAGCAAAACAACTTGCAGAAGAATTAGAAAAGAAAAAAATAAATGCAGAAGTTATAAACACTAGATTTTTAAAACCATTAGATAAAAAAACAATAAAACAATCCATAGAAAAAACAAAAAATGTAATAACAATAGAAGATGGAACAATAATAAATGGATTAGCAACAGCTGTAAAAGAATTAATTATAGACAAAAAAATGAAAGATATAAAAATACAAAACTATGCTTACCCAGATGAATTTATTAAGCACGGAAGTGTAGAAGAGTTAGAAAAGTTATATGGTTTAGATGATTTTAAGGATGTGTTAAAAAATAATGATTAAGAAAATAATTAATAAACAAGAAGTTTTGAATGATTATAAAAAGCAAGAAGATAAAATGTGCTTGTCTCAAGTTTTAGATAAAATTGAGTTCGTAAAAACGAGAGGAAAAATAGAATGCACAGATTTTTTAGATATGTATCAAATTTCTTTAGTAGAAAATTTTTTAAGAAAAATGCAATTTAAAAATTATAAGTTATATGGTGGATACGAAGAAGCTGAGCGCAAAATTTTAATTGTTTATTCAGATAAATATAATGAAAATATGCTAGAAAAAAATTATGGTAAGATGCTAAAAGTTGTTAGAATTGCTTTACCAGAAGAGGAACAAGGTAAGTATTCTCATAGAAATTATTTGGGTGGAATTGTTAAGCTAGGACTGAAAAGAGAAAAAGTTGGCGATATATTAGTTTCAAATGATGGTGCAGACATTATAGTTTCATGTGATTTTGCTGAAATTTTAAAAAATGAATTGCCTACGCTTACAAGATTTGAAAATTCTAAAATAACAATCGAAGAACTATCAAATATAAGAAAAAGGGAAATTAAAATTGAAGAAGTTAAAATTATAGTGCCATCATTAAGGTTAGATAATATTGTTTCAGACCTGGCAAGAACTTCTAGAAGTAAGGCGGTACAAATAATTAACCAAGAAAGAGTTTTTGTAAATGGTCAAAATGAAACAAAACCTTCAAAACAAATTAAGTTAAGTGATATTATTACAATTCGTGGCAAGGGTAGATTTATTATTAAAGAATTCACAGGAACAACAAGAAGCGGAAGGCAGGTTATTTTAATTGAAAAATATGTATAATTTAGAAAAATTAGAGTTTAATAAAATACTAGAAATTCTAAAAGGCTATGTGTCAACATATGTTGGAAAGAACATAGTCTCTTCTTTGATGCCTAAAAACAATAAAGAAGAGGTACAACAGCTTTTAAAGGAAACAGAAGAAGCTGTAAATTTAATTTATAGAAATTCCACGCCAAGCTTTTATGAAATAGGAAAAATAGAAGGAGAACTAAAAAGTTTAGAAGTAAATTCTTCCTTATCTGCTAAGTCTATACTTACTTTAAACAAAATTTTTATACAAGCAAAGGAGTTAAAAGAATATTTTAATAAGAATTTTTTAGAAAAAGAAGAGTATCAAATTTTATCAGATTTATTTGATAGATTATACACAAATAATGACATCATCCAAAAAGTTGCTAAAAGTATATTAGATGAAAATACGATAGATGACAAGGCTTCTAGCAATTTGAACTCAATAAGAAGAAAACAAAGGAAAATGGAACAATCTATAAGAGAAAGCCTAAACAATATTATACATTCTTCAAAATATTCAAAATATATTCAAGAAAATATAATAACAATTAGAAATGATAGATTTGTTATTCCAATAAAAGAAGAATACCGAGGAGAAATAAAAGGTTTTATACATGATATTTCAAATGGTGGTTCAACAGTATTTATAGAGCCAATTTCAGTTTTTGAAATGAACAATGAGTTAAATAAATTAAAAGCCAATGAAGAACTTGAAATAGAACAAATTTTAAGAGATTTAACAGCTTTATTCACACCATATATTGACAACATAAAAGAAGATTTAAAAATAATTGGAAGGTTAGATTTTGTGTTCGCAAAAGCAAGGTATTCAAGAGATATAAAAGGAATTACACCGATAATAAATGATAGCAAACAAATAAATATAATAAATGCAAGACATCCGCTAATAGATACAACAAAAGTTGTACCAATATCTGTTAGGCTTGGAAAAGATTTTAAAATTTTATTAATTACAGGCCCAAATACAGGTGGAAAAACAGTAAGCTTAAAAACAGTAGGTTTGCTATGTGTAATGGCTTGTAGTGGTCTAAACATTCCAGCAGATGAAAAATCAAGCATATATGTTTTTGACAATATATTTGCAGATATAGGAGATGACCAAAGCATAGCAGACTCTTTAAGTACTTTTTCATCACATATGGTAAACATAGTAGAAATTGTAAAAAATGCAACTTCAGATTCATTAATTTTAGTTGATGAATTGGGCTCTGGAACAGATCCTGTAGAAGGAGCAAACCTTGCTATAAGCATATTAGATTATTTTAAAAATATTGGAAGTTTAGTTATAGCAACTACACATTACCAAGAATTAAAGCAATATGCACTACTAAAAGAAGAATACGAAAATGCATCTGTTGAATTTAATGTAGAAAAATTAAAGCCTACATATAGACTATTAATAGGAATACCTGGAAAGAGCAATGCATTTGAAATTAGTAAAAACTTAGGCTTGCCAGAAGAAATAATAGAAAATGCAAAATCTAAAATATCTAAAAATGAAGTAGATATGGAAGAATTACTTAAAAATATATATGACAACAAAGCAAAAGTGGAAAAGGAAAAAGAAGAAATAGACAACAAATTAGAAAATATAGAAGCTCTAGAAAAAGCAATAATACGTGATAATGAAGACTTAAAACGTCAAGAACAAGAATTAATAATTAATGCAAAAATTAAGGCAAGAGATATTTTACTAGAAGCAAAAGAAGAAGCAAATGCAATAATTAAGAAAATAAATGATATAGATGCAGATACAAAATTAGCTAATAATTTAAGAAACAAGTTAAACGAAAAAATAAAAGAAAATTCCGTATTTCCTAGCACTTTTAAGGAAACAGAAAGCGATGAAAACAAAATGTTACCCTCAGAAATTAAACCAAACACAGAGGTTTTTGTTAAAACTATAGGAAAAAACGGAACTGTAATATCACATATTTCTAAAAATAATGAAGTACAAGTTCAAATTGGAATACTTAAAATAAATGTAAAAATAGAAGATTTAAGAAAGGCAAAAATAGAAAAGACTAAAAAATCTGTAAATCAAAATTATAATAAGATTTCTAAAACACAAAGTGCAAAAACAGAAATAAATGTAATAGGGTTAAATGTTGAAGAAGCAAATCGTATAATAGACAAATTCTTAGATGATAGTAGTTTAGCAAATTTAAAAGAAGTTAGAATAGTACATGGTAAGGGTACAGGAAAATTAAGACAGGGAATTCATACATTTTTAAAAATCAATCCGCATGTAAAATCTTTTAGAATGGGAACTTTTGGAGAAGGTGAAATGGGAGTAACAATAGTTTCCATTTGTTAATAATAAACAAAAAGGATAGCAAAAATATTTTATTTGCTATCTTTTTTTGTTATACAAAAATATTATACAAAAATGTTGTGCATATACAAATTAAAATTCCGACATACAGTTGGAAGAGCAAAACTAAGAGAGGTCCATTTTAAACTACCGGTTTCTTTTTTTATTGTTAAAAGAGTAGTAGTACAAGGAAAATGTAAACATGTAAAAATCATAACATTAATAGCAGTAAGCATAGTCCAACCATGTTGAACCAAAATGTTTCCAATTGCATGAGTATCTTCTAAATTTACTAAGCTGTTATTTCCAAGATAGCACATTAAAATAATTGGTAAAACAATTTCGTTTGCAGGCATTCCAAAAAGGAAAGCAGTTAAAATATAACCATCTAATCCTATTAGTTTTGCAAAAGGATCTACAAAGTTTGCTATAATATTTAGTAAACTCATTCCATTAATATTTATGCTGGCAAAAAGCCAAATAATTAGTCCGGCAGGTGCAGCAACAGAAATTGCTCTGCCTAATACAAATATGGTTCTATCCAAAATTGATCTAATTACAATTTTGCTTATTTGAGGTTTTCTGTATGGAGGAAGCTCTAACGTAAAAGAAGATGGAATTCCTTTTAGAATAGTTTTTGATAGTATTTTTGAAACTAATAATGTTAAAAAAATACCGAAGTACGATTACACATATTACGCTTATAGCTGATATAACAGAAGCGCCGAAAACCATTAATACTACCTGCAATGAAAATTGTTGCAACTGATATTAAAAATGGAAATCTACCATTACAGGGTATAAAACTATTTGTTAAAATTGCAATTAATCTTTCTCTAGGAGAGTTTATAATTCTACATCCAATACATCCAGCAGCATTGCAACCAAATCCCATACACATGGTTATCATCTGTTTGCCAGTACAACAACATTTTTTAAAAAATCCATCCATATTGAAGGCAATTCTAGGAAGGTACCCTAGATCTTCTAGAAAAGTAAACAATGGAAAAAAAATAGCCATAGGAGGTAGCATAACAGAAATTATCCAAGTAAGTGTTTGGTATATTCCATATATAAGCATACTAGAAAGCCATGTAGGAGAGTGTGCAAAATCCGCAAATGCCAGCAACTTTTCTTGGAACCAACTGAATATAGAAAATAGCATTTGAGATGGATAATTAGCTCCAACAATTGTAATCCAGAAGATTAGCCCTAAAAATAAAATCATAATAGGAAATCCAAAAATTTTTGAGGTTAATATTTTGTCGATTTTTCTTGTCTTTTCTAAATAATTTTCATTTTCAAATATACACACATTTTTGCAAATGTTTTCTGATTTTTTCATTATACTAGATACAAATAAATCTTTAAAATCATGTTTTAGTTTGTTTAGAATATCAATTTTTATTAAATTAATAAAAGCATTATCAATAATAGAAACTGAGAAATTCTCTTCAATAGATTTTAATATAGTTTCTTCGCCATCAATAATTTTTAATGAAACCCAACGATTCAAATTTTTAGGTAATGTAGGGTAATTGCTTAATTTGTTCTCTAAAGTATCAATTCCTTTTTCAATAGTATCAGAATAAATGATTTTATTTGGTTTAGGAACAATTTCTTTTTTACAAACCTTTAAAATTGTGCTTTTAAGTTCATCTAAAGTTCTTTTATTCCTTGCAATAGTTCCGAACAACAGGAATTCCTAGCAATTTAGATAGCTTTTTTAAATCTATTTTAATTCTTTTCTTTTTAGCTTCATCTAATAAATTTACACAAAGTATAATATTATTTGTAATTTCCATTATTTGAAAAACTAAATTCAAATTTCTCTCTAAACAGGTTGCATCTACTACAATAACAGTAGCATCTGGATTTCCAAAACAAATATAATTACGTGCAATTTCTTCTTCTTCAGAATTAGACATAATAGAATATGTACCAGGGATATCTACAAATAATAAACTATTATTTCGATAAATACATTCACCAGTTGCATTAGAAACAGTTTTCCCAGGCCAATTACCAGTATGCTGATGCATACCGGTTAAACCGTTAAAAATAGTAGATTTTCCAACATTCGGGTTTCCTGCTAATGCTATTGTATAACCATTTGAATTTTTAAAATTTTTAAAGTCATTTTCTAATAATTTATTACCAGTGGAAGAATTTGTTAGACCCATAAATAGAATCCTCCTCTTTATCAATATAATACAATTTATGAAATAAAATATATAAGGTTACAAAATTAGTAACAAACATAAATTGATGAAGTATCTTCATCTCTAATAGCAATTAATGTACCACGAATATCAAAAGCTTTTAAACCGCCAGATGGACTTACTAAAATTGGAGTAATAGAAGAACCGTTTTACTAGTCCTAAATCTAAAAGTCTTCTTCGTATACTACCGTTTACAATTTATATTATCTATAATTCCTTTTTTATTTAAAGGTAAGTTGTTTAATGTATCTATTTTATAATTCATTTGAAATCACCTTATTTTATTATATTTTGTCGAAAAAAATAATGTGACTATTGACTTTTTTTATTTCTTATGAAAAAATATATAAATGAATGAAAAGAAAGGAATGAAATTAAAATGGGAGAATTAAGAGGATTTGAAATTGCAAAAGGTTTTGAAAATCAAGGTATAAATTTACCAATTAGAAAAACAAAATATTCAGCAGGATATGATATAGAAGCAGCAGAAGATACAATTGTACCAAGTTTTAAAAAGGGGATGAATCCAACTTTAGTAAAAACAGGAATAAAGGCATATATGCAAGATGATGAGGTCTTATTTTTATATAATAGAAGCTCAAACCCAAAGAAAAAAGGATTAATTTTAGCAAATAGTGTGGGTGTTATAGATAAAGATTATTATGGAAATGCAGATAATGATGGTCATATTATGTTTGCATTTTATAATATAAAAGAAGAAGACATAGAAATAAAAAAAGGAGATGCAATAGGACAAGGCGTGTTCCAAAAATATTTAGTAACAGATGATGATAGCGCAGAAGGGCTTAGAACTGGTGGTTTTGGGTCAACAAGTAAATAAACATAAAATTTAAACGAAAAAAAATAAAAAAAATTTTAAAATTTTTTCTTCTTAGAGTACCAAGCAAAACAAAGAAAATATACATAAAAAATTAAGGGTAAGGGCTTTGACTTTTACCTTTTTTTGTTGTATAATAAATATGGTTAAAAAATCCAATAAAGTTATTTAAATCCATAGTATTTACATAACTTTATAATATTTTTTTTCTAAAAATGCTGAAAGGAGTTGACTTACATGTTCAATGTAGGAGACAAAATAGTATACCCAATGCACGGAGCTGGGGTAATTGATTCGATAGAGGAGAAAGAAATATTAGGAGAGAAACAATCTTATTACATATTAAAGATGCCAGGAGAAGTAAAAGTAATGGTTCCAATTGCAAAGGCGGAAGAAATAGGTGTAAGAAATATTATAGATAAAAGTTCAGCAGATAAAGTAATAGGAGTACTAGAACAAGACGAAACAGCTATGGACAAAAATTGGAATAAAAGATACAGAGACAATATGGAAAAAATGAAAAGCGGAGATGTATATGAAATAGCAGATGTTGTAAGAAATTTAAGTTTCAAACAAAAAGAAAAAGGACTCTCAACAGGTGAAAAGAAAATGCTAAACAATGCAAAACAGATATTGGTAAGTGAATTAGTGTTAGCAGAACACGCAACCCAAGAAGAAGTGGAACAATTAGTTGAAAACAAAATAAATACTTCATATATGATGTTTAGAGCAGATGACGTAGAACAACAAAGTGTGGTTAACAAATTTATACCATTTGATAGTACAGGAACGGAAGAATAAGAAAAGTCGTGTAATACGGCTTTTTTTAGTTGTAAGGTTACAATTCACAGCTTATAAAATAATATAGCCCTGCATAGCGCGGGCTTTAAGTATACTGGACCGTGAATTATAACGTTGTAAGACAGACTACTTGGTGTTTAAATAATCAACCTCTTGTAATTTTTATAAAAAAATGATATAGTAGGGAAGAATAAGAAAGCAAAAAAGGAAGTGAAACTTTGAGGCTACAAGAAATTGTAAAAGATACTAATTTAACAATAGAAAAAAGCAGAATTTATTTTGACGAACCAATGAAAAAACATACAACTTTTAAAATAGGTGGACCGGCAGAATGTCTTATAAAAGTCAAAAATGAAGCAGAATTAAAAGAAGTATTAGATATGGTGAATATAAACAAAATTCCATTAACAATTATAGGAAATGGAAGTAATGTACTAGTTTCAGACAAAGGGATTAAAGGCATTACATTAATGATTAATATAGAAAAAATAGAAATAAAAAACAATAATAAAAAAATTAATTTAATTGTTGGTGCAGGAGAAAAAAATGCCAAACTATCTAGAATATTAATAGAAAACGAAATAACTGGAATGGAAGAATTATCTGGAATTCCCGGAACAATTGGTGGCTTGGTAAAGATGAATGCAGGAGCTCATAAAAAAGAAATGAAAGATATTGTAAAAAAAGTTAAATGCTTAGATTATAATGGTAACGAAAAAATTTTTACAAATGAAGAAATGGAATTTGAGTACAGAGGTAGTATTTTAAAAAAACAAAATTATATAGTAACAGAAGTTGAACTTGAATTAGAATTAGGAGAAAGAGAAACTATAAAAAATAAAATTGAGGAATATGCAAAATACAGAAGAGAAAAACAACCAATTGAATTTCCTAGTGCAGGAAGTACATTTAAGAGAGGAAATGATTTTATTACAGCTAAACTAATTGATGAAGCAGGTTTGAAGGGATACAAAATTGGAGGGGCAGAAATATCTAACAAACATAGTGGATTTGTAATAAATAAAGGTAATGCAACAGCAGAGGATGTTTTAAAATTAGTAGAATATATCAAAAAAGAAATTTATAAAAAATATAATAAGAAAATAGAATTGGAAATTGAGTGTATAGGAGAAAAATAAAATGAGTGGATTAATGCAGTGGTTTAAATCGAGTAGTAAAATGAAGAGATGGATGTTTTTAATTTTAGTTGGCATCATGCTTTGCTGTTATGGAATAGCTAAAATACTTGTTATGAAAGAAATTTCATTTAAAGAAGTTGGAGAAGTTATAGCTATATTTGTAGTTGGATTTATCACAATTGTCTTAGGATTAATATTCCTAAATAAAAGAACCTTAGAGGTTTTTGTTGAGTCAACAGATGAAAGAATGCAAAATAAAGGCAATGTAAATGTAAATTCTCTAATTTTCAATAAAACAATATATGATAAAGGCCCAAATATTGTTGTAATAGGTGGCGGAACAGGAATAAATACTGTTCTTTCAGGATTGAAAAATTATACTAATAATTTAACAGCTATTGTAACAATATCCGATTATGGAGAAGAAGCAACACAATCTAGAAGAGAGCTACAAATATTACCACTAGAAGATGTAAAAGATAGTATTGTATCGCTTGCACTACATGAAGAACAAATGAGAAATCTTTTTAATTATCAATTTAAAACAGGAAAATTAGCTGGATTAAATTTTTCAGATATATATTTCTCAGCGATGCAACAAATAAATGGTAATTTTGAAGATTCTGTTATAAAAAGCAATGAAGTTTTAAATATGCTAGGAAAAGTAATTCCTGTAACTTTAGATGAAATGAAAATTGTTGCTGAACTTGCAAATGGATATATAGTTGAAGAAAAATCTAAAATCCCGGAAATTGTTTCTGATAAAATAACAAATATAAATAGAATTATGCTAAAACCATCAAATTGTAGGCCAGCACCTGGAGTTTTAGAAACAATAAAAAATGCAGATTGTATTGTAATTGGACCTGGAAGTTTATATACAAATGTTATACCAAATCTTTTGGTAAATGGAGTTGCAAAGGCTATAAAAGAAAGTTTAGCTATAAAAGTATATATTAGTAATATAATGACAGAACCAGGGCAAACAGATAATTATAGTGTTTCAGACCATCTAAAAGCAATTGTTGAACATTGTGGAGAGGGAATTGTAGATTATTGTTTTTATGACACAGGAGAAATAATTCCAGAATTTATAAAAAAATATAATTTAGAAGGACAGGACTTAGTAAGTCAAGAAAATGAAAAAATAAGTGGAGTCAAATTCTTACAAAGGGATTTATCAACTATAATAGATGGCCATATTAGACATAATCCTAATTTGGTAGCATCATCAATTATAGAACTTATTTGTGACGATTTAAAATATCAAGACAAACAAAATGATCCACAATATTTAATGCTACATAATAAATTAAAGCAAGAAAAGAAAATTAATAAAATAAAAAAAGATATGGAGAAAAAGTCTAAAAAGAAAAAAGGTAAAAGAGAAAAGACGTTGAAATCTAAGAGCAAATTTAGTTCGAAATATAGTGATAGAATAGCATCAATTAGAGAAGCTGATGGAAGAACAAAAACAAAAAAGAAAAGAAAAAAATTAGAACCAAAGGAGAAAAAAATAAAAGAATTAAAAAAAAGTAAGCAAGAAATAAGAGAAGAAATGTTAAAAAAACTAGAAAATAGTAAATTAAAATAATAAGTTCAAATTAGAGTAGTAGTGTCTAGTTGCAATACACTCTAACTGAACAATTGGAGGAGAATATGAAGTTTACAAAAGAAAATTTAACACTAGAGAACGCAATAACAAAAGAATGGTTAATAACAAATGGTATAGGTGGATATAGTTCATCGACAATTATAGGAGCAAATACAAGAAAATATCATGGTTTATTGGTTGCTCCTTTAACTCCACCTGCAAGGAGATTTTTAGTACTTTCAAAACTAGATGAATCAATAGAAATAAAAGGAGAAAAATATAATTTATATACAAATATATGTGAAGAATACATTTCAAAAGGCTATAAATATCAAGAAGTATTTGAAAAAGAATATATGCCTATATTTAAATATAAGGTAGGTAAAGTAGAAATTACAAAAATTATTTGTATGGAATATGGGAAAAATACAGTTTGTGTTTATTACAAGATAAAAAATGGAGACACAAATGCTAAACTTACACTAGCACCAATAATTAATTTTAGAGACTTTCATCAAGTAAATACAGATCATTATTTTGATATTAGACAGGAAATAAATAAAAATAAAGTAAAAATTGTAGTAGATAAACAGTCTCATATACCAATATATATGAATATGTCATGCGGAAATTATATAGAATATCAAAATGATACATTTAAAAATATGTTCTACATTGAGGAAGAAAAAAGAGGTTTTACATCGATAGAAAATCATGCTATTCCGGGAGTATATGAGATAGAAATTAGAGAAAAAGAAGAAAAAGAAGTTTCGTTTGTATGCTCATTAGAAGAAAATATAGAACAATTAGATGGAAAAAAATTAATTAACAAAGAAATAGTAAGATTAGGTAATTTATTTAATGATTCTCTATTAATTGATAATAGAAAAACTGAAAAAACAAAGAAGCAATTAGAACAAGATGAATTAATAAAAGTATATTTAATAGCAACTGATAATTTTGTAGTTTATCGTCCAAATTTTGGATTACATACCTTAATTGCAGGATACCATTGGTTTCTAGATTGGGGTCGAGATAGCTTAATATCTTTTGAAGGACTTTTACTAATTCCAAAAAGGTTTGAAATAGCAAAAGAAGTATTGAAAACAATGGCAAAAGATATAAAATTTGGATTAGTTCCAAATGGTTATTCAGGTTATGATAATAGGCCATTATATAATAGCGTAGATGCATCCTTATTATTATTCGAACAAATACAAAAATATTTAAATTACACAGGGAATTATGGTTTTATAAAAGAAGAATTTTATGAAATATTACAAGAAATTATAGAAAACTATTGTAATGGAATTGACGTAGATAATAATAATATATATTTAGATAATGATGGACTAATAGTATCTGGAACAGAAAGTACTCAAAACACTTGGATGGATGTTAAATTTAATGGAAAAGCTATAACACCAAGGAATGGTAAGGTGGTAGAAGTTAACAGTTTATGGTACAATGCGAATAAAATAATGGAGAATTTAAGCAAAAAAATATCGCATCGTACAGATGCAAAAAAATATGCAAAATTAGCTGAAGATTGCAAGTTATCGTTTAAAGAAAAATTTTATAATAAGAAGAGAAAATGTTTATATGATGTTCTTGGAGATAGTAAAATAAGACCAAACCAATTGTTTAGTTTAAGCTTAAGTTATCCGGTAATAGAACCGAATTCAGAAGAAGCAAAAAACATAATAAAAGTAGTAGAAAAAAAATTATTAAATGCTTATGGATTAAAAACCTTAGCAAAAGGTGAAGATAACTATGTTGAAGTATATGAAGGTGGAGCAGAAAAAAGAGATAGCAGTTACCATCAAGGAATTACCTGGCCTTGGCTTTTGGGACTATATTATGATGCATTAAAAAATATCTTAAAAGCAGAAAAAGACAATAAAATAAAACAAGAACTAGAAGAAAAAATTAATAAGTTTATAGAAAAAACTAATAAAACATTTAGAAAGGAAATTTGTGAAAGTGGTTGTATTGGTAGTATAGCAGAAATATATGATTCTGTAAAACCACAACTACCAAAAGGTACAATAGCACAGGGGTGGAGCGTTGCAGAAGTGTTTAGAATTATCTTAAAAAAATAATTTTTTATAGTGCCCCTAAAATCATAATTAAAATCTCTTGTAAAATTTTCTTTTTTAGTGTAGAATACATAGGTATAAAAGCAAATAAAGATTGGGGAGGCATATAATGAGATTCGTAACTGATGAAGAATCAAAAAAAGAATATAAAAAATTTTTGGAAGGAAGCAAAAGATGTAATTTTCAACAATCATTAGAATGGGCAAAAGTGAAAATGCCAAACTGGAAACCAGAAGTGATTTTAGCGGAAAATGAGCAAGGAAAAATTATAGGTTCATTATGTGTATGGATTAGAAAAATGCCAATTTTTGGGAATATAATGTATGCACCAAGAGGACCAGTATGTGATGTGCATAATTTAGCAGTAATGAAGCAACTAACGGATGGAGCAAAAGAACTTGCTAAAAAATATAAAGCAATAGTTTTAAGAATAGAACCAGATATTTTAAGTAGTGATGAAATATTTAGAGAAGTTGTAACTAATTTAGGATATAAAATAAAAGATGATGCAAAAGATTTTAAGGATGAAATACAGCCAAGATTTGTATTTAGGCTTGATATAAAAGGTAAAACAGAAGAAGAAATTATGGCTGGATTTAAACAAAAATGGAGATATAATATTAGGTTAGCTACAAGAAAAGGAGTAGTTGTAAAAGAAGGAACAAGAGAAGATTTAAAACATTTCCATAAAATTATGATAGAAACTGGAAAAAGAGATGGCTTTATAACAAGACCACTAGAATATTTTGAAAAAATGTATGATTGCTTAGGACCAAACCACATGAAGTTACTTATGGCATATTATGATAATAAGCCAATATCAGGAGTAATACCAATTTTTTACGGAAATAAAACTTGGTACTTATATGGAGCAAGTAGTAATAACCATAGAAATTTAATGCCAAACTATTTGTTGCAATGGGAAATGATAAAAATGGCAATTAAAAGAAAAGATGACATATATGACTTTAGAGGAGTATCAGGAGTAGTTGATGAGAGTCATCCACAATATGGATTATACAGATTCAAACAAGGATTTGGAGCAACATTTACAGAATTTATAGGAGAAATTTACATGCCATTTAAGCCAATTACTTATTCATTATATCGTTTTTCAGAAAAGTTATTTAGAACAATAAGACAAATAAAAAGAAAAATTTTAAAATAGGAGTAAAAAATTGAGCACATTAGTAATTAATAAAGAGAATTTAAGGCATAATATAGAACAAGTAAAAAAATATGCAGAAAAAAGTGGGAAAGACGATAATGGAGACAAACTTAAGATTATAGCTGTTGTAAAAGCAAATGGATACGGTTTAGGTATTGTAGAATATACAAAATTTTTAATTGATAATGGTATTTCCTATTTTGCAGTTTCGACATTACAAGAAGCTTTAAAATTAAGACAAGCAGGTATAAAGAATGATATTTTAATGTTATCATCCACAGCAATAAAAGAAGATGTGAAAACCTTAGTGGAAAATGATATAATAATTACAATTGGGTCAAGACAAGATATAAAGGTGGCGGAAGAAGTAGCATTAGAGAAAAATAAAAAAATTAGATCACATTTAAAGATAGACACAGGTTTTGGAAGATATGGATTTATTTACAATGAAAGAGAAAAAATGGTAGAAGCTTTGAAAGAAATTAAAAACATAAAAATAGAGGGAACTTTTTCACATTTTTCACTTAGTTTTTATGATGATAAATATACAAAATTGCAATTTGAAAGATTCATAAATGTTATAGAAGTTTTAAAAATGAATGAAATACAAACAGGTATACTTCATATATGTAATTCATCAGCATTTTTAAAATATCCTAATATGCATTTAAATGCTGTAAGAGTGGGTTCAGCATTTACAGGAAACCTGGCATTTAAATGCCATATAGGACTAAAAAAAGTTGCACATTTAGAATCAGATGTAGTGGAGATAAAAGAATTACCTAAAGGATTCAATATAGGCTATTCTAATATATACAAGACAAAAGCAAAAACGAAAGTTGCAATAGTGCCTTGTGGATATATGGAAGGTTTAAATATTAGAAATGGGCGAGATATGTTTAGAGTAGTAGATAAATTAAGATATATTGTAAGAGATATAAAGGATGGTTTAAAAAAACAAGCCATATATGTAAAAATAAAAGAACAAAATTGTAAAGTTCTTGGAAGAGTTGGAACATATCATATTATTTGTGACATTACTGGAAAAGTCATAAATATAGGAGATAAAGTAGCTTTGAATATTAATCCTAAATTTGTAGATTCTTGTATATTAAGGGAATACAGATAAATGCCAATTTTTTTCAATAATATAGAGAGGGGAATAAAGGTGAAAATAGGTTTTTTCAAAAAAATGTGGTATTCTATTTATAAAGCGGAAAAATATCCAGATATGGCAGCAAAAGGTTTTAAAACAGCAATAGAATATTTAGTTATAATTGTTGTAATAGTTGCACTTGTAATGAGTGTAAGATATATGTATAAGACATTTGATCTAATAGGGCAAGGAATAGATTACTTAAAAAATGGAGCTCCAGATTTTTCATATAAAGAAGGAAAACTTAATGTTGATTCTGAAAATGAAATTATTATATCAGAAAATGATAATCCTGTTATTGGAGAAACTATAATTGATACAAAAACGGAGGATGAGCAAACTATAAATAAATATACTAATTCTATTACAAAAAATGGTAGGGGAATGGTCATTTTAAAAGATAAGGTTATAATTAAAAGTTTAAATGTATCAGGAACAATTATATACGCATATAATGATTTATTTGGACAAATGCAAATAACAGAATTTACAAAAAAATCTGCAATAGAAAATGTATATAGTAATAAAATGATAAGTTTGTACATTTGCGTATTCTTAACAGTATTTATAATGAACTTTGTAATTTATTTTTTAACAGCAGTATCAAACGCATTAATTGTAAGTGTTTTTGGATATATAACATCAATTGTGGCAAAAATAAAAATGAGATATATAGCAATTTTTAATATGTCTATATATGCGTTAACTTTATCTTCAATTTTAAATATATTATATGTAGCAATAAACATATTTACAGAGTTTAATATGAAGTATTTTAACGTTATGTATCTTTCAGTAGCTGTAATTTATTTAGCTTCTGCAATACTTATTTTGAAATCAGATTTAATAAAAAAACAATTAGAATTAATGAAAATAGCTGAAGTAGAAGAAGTGATAAGCAAAGAGCAGGAAGAAAAAGAGCAAGAAGAAAAAAAGGAAAAGGAAAAAGAAGACAGAAGAAAAAAAGACAAAGAAGACGAAGAAAATGAAGATAATGGGGATATAAGCAAAAATGAACCAGAAGGTTCAAATGCTTAATTTGAAAGGATAAAAAGATGAGTAATAAAAAAAATAATAAGGAAAAACAAAAAGTAATTATATTAGTAGCTTTAATAGTAGTATTAATTGCAGTTATGGCGGTTGGTATATATTTTATGCTACAAGAAAAATCTAAAGAAGATGAAAAAATATTAGCATATACAGATTTAATAAAAAACTTGTCTTATGGTAATGTGGAAAAAGTAGAGATGAAAACAGGAAGTACAACAGTAAAAGTAAAAATGAAAGGTGAAGAAGAAGAAAAAACTGCAATTGTGCCTAATATAGAAAGTTTTATTGGTTTGGTTCAAACAAAGGTAGCAGAAGGAAATGAAATAGAATTGATACAAAAACAAAAAAGTGTAGCATCACAAATTCCAGGTATTATAATTTCATTTTTGCCTACTGCAATAATGCTTGCTTTATTTGTTATGATATTTAAAATGCAAGGATTGGGAGAAAAAGGTAAAGTATATGATGATACAGAAAGAAAAACTAGGGTGAAATTTGATGATGTTGCAGGATTAGAAGAAGAAAAAGAAGAAATGATTGAAATTGTAGAATTCTTGAAAAAACCAGAAAAATTTACTAAAATGGGTGCTAGAATTCCAAAAGGAGTACTACTATATGGAAAGCCAGGAACAGGAAAAACATTAATTGCAAAAGCAATAGCAGGAGAAGCAGATGTTCCATTTATTTCTATGAGCGGTTCTGAATTTATAGAAATGTTTGCGGGGCTTGGTGCTTCTCGTGTTAGAAAATTATTTGAAAAAGCAAGAAAGTTATCGCCTTGTATAGTGTTTATAGATGAAATAGACGCAATAGGTTCTAGAAGAACCTCAAACAGTGGTGCAGAAACAGAAAATAATCAAACATTAAATCAATTATTAGTTGAAATGGATGGTTTTGGTTCAGAGGAAACAATAATCGTTTTAGCTGCAACAAACAGACCAGAAATGCTAGATAAAGCTCTATTAAGACCAGGAAGATTTGATAGAAGAATTACTATTCCTGTGCCAGATTTGAACGGAAGACTGGATATTTTAAAAATTCACAGTAAAGATAAGAAAATATCAGAAGAAGTAAATTTAGAAAGTATAGCAGAAGATACAGCAGGCTTTACAGGAGCAGAACTAGAAAATATTTTAAATGAAGCAGCAATCATAGCTACAAAGAATAAACATGATGATATAGAAAATAGTGATATAGAAGAAGCTGTAAAAAAAGTAACAGTAGGACTAGAAAAACACACAAGAAAATACTCAGACAGAGATAAAAAGTTAACAGCATATCATGAAGCAGGACATGCTGTGGTAAGCAGATATTTGCCAACACAAACAGATGTGAAGGAAATATCAATAATACCAAGAGGTGTAGCAGGTGGCTATACAATGTATAAATCTGATGAGGACAAATACTACATTTCAAAAACAGAAATGCAAGAAAAATTAATCGCACTACTAGGAGGAAGAGCAGCTGAAAAGCTAGTATTAGATGATATATCAACAGGAGCATCAAATGATATAGAAGTAGCAACAGGAATTGCAAGAGATATGGTAACAAAATATGGAATGAGCGACAGTTTAGGACCAATTGATTTTCGAGGGAAAGAACCATATGAAATTCAAATGTTTGGAGAAGATATTGGGGATAAAATTGGTTTAGAGGTAAAAACATTAATAGATACAGCGTACAGCGACGCGATAACTATATTGCAACAACATAGAGATAAGCTAGATTTAATAGCAAAAACATTATTAGAAAAAGAAAAAATAAATGAACAAGACTTTAAAAAATTTTTTTCAGAATAAATATGTTCTAACTCATTTCCTAAACTAATATAATTTAGAAACAACATGAGAAAGGAATGATTAGAGTGGAAACATTAAATAATAAAATAAAAAATATCAGTAAAGGTGTGGTAATTTCGTTAATTACAACAATAATTCTTTTACTGATTTTTTCTATATTATTAACATATACAAAATTGAGTGAAAAAACAATAATGCCAGTAATAATAGTGTCTACAGCAATTAGTATATTTCTTGGAAGTTCGATTGGAAATTCAAAAATAAAAAAGAATGGAATAGTTAATGGAGCAATTATAGGTGGAAGCTATATATTGTTGCTTTATATAATTTCCAGTTTATTAAATTGGAAATTTGGTCTAAACATATATAGTTTTATTATGATAGGCATAGGTATTGTCTTTGGAATAATAGGTGGAATAATGGGCGTAAATTTAAGACATTAAAAAATGTGTTACCAAACGGATAGAAATGTCCGTTTGGAATTGATAGATAAAAAAGGTATTTGTCGAATTTTGCGGTCGAAAAATAAAAAAAATCAAAAAAAATATTGACATTCTTATTTTTTGTATTTATAATTGGTTTACATTTTTATATTTGAACTATAATTTTTTATTAAATTCAAATCCCAAATTTAAGGAAAATTTTAATCAATTATTTTTATATTTTATTTATCTAAAAATAATCCCAAAAAATTAAAATTTAATAAGAAAGGAGAGATGCTTCTGAATAAAAAGAAAAAAGTATTGATAGTTTTAGTTGTTTTGGCTATGGTCCTTTTAGCATTTATAGGAAGATAATATGCAACAAATAATCAAAATTATAAATTTAATGTAAGTGTTATAGGTACACAAGTGGAACCAAAATCATAAAAGATAAAATTATAGTCAAAATAAAAATGTAAAAGTATATCTTATGTTAAGATTTCATTGTTATTCCTTTATACAAAAGTAAGGAAAAAAGAAACAATCTTTTTCCTTACTTTAAAATATAAAGAATAGATTTTAATGACAAAATAAAAAAACAAGAGGAAAACGTTACTGTTTAGATTTAAAATTGTTTTAGCCATGTTTAGTCAGTGATTAATATATAAAAATTAAATTCCTTACTGTTCAAACTAACCACTTGCGCGGGCTTTAAGTATACTTGGCTGTGAATTGTAACTGAGCAGTAACAAGAAAACAAAATATTTTTTTAAAAGTAGTTGATATTTTTCTTATTTTAATATAAAATCTATTAAGTGAAAAAATAAAATGGAGGAAAAAATAATGAGAAAGGTTAAAATGTTAACAATTATATTAGTATGCTTAGTAATTACAATGATATCAGTTTTTGGTATTTATATACCTGTACAAAACAGAATGGAAAACAAATTAAAAAAATTTTCATATTCTATGGATTTAAATGGAGCAAGGCAAATTAGATTAAAGGTAGCTGAAACTGATGAAAAAAGTCAAGAAAAATCAGAAAGCGTGGAAAAACAAGAAAAAGTAGAAGGCGAAGAAAATACAAAAACTGAAGAAAATTATAATAAAACAAAAAAAATAATTGAAAAGAGATTAAAAAAATTAAATGTGGATAACTATGTAATAAAAGTGGACAACCAAATTGGAGATATAGTAGTAGAAATTCCTGAAAATAGTGATACAGACAGTATAGTAAGCATTATTGGTACAATAGGAAAATTCGAAATTATAGATAGTGAAACACAGGAAGTGTTAATGAATAATGATGATATAAAGCTAGCCAGTGTTATGTATGGTTCAAATTCTAGTAGTGCAACTTCATCAGGGACAATAGTATATTTAAATATAGAATTTACAAAAGAAGGTAGTAAAAAATTAGAAGATATTAGTAATAAATATGTAAAAACAGAAGAACAATCAGAAACAAAAAGTGAAGAAAACGAGAAAAACACAGAGCAGGCAGACAATACAGAGGTGTCTAATGAAGATAAAAAGAAAACCGAAGAAAAGAAAATAACAATGAAGATTGATGATGAAGAAGTAATGTCTACAAGTTTTGATGAACCAATAACAACAGGAAAATTACAACTATCAATAGGAAATAGTTCTACAGATAAAGATACTCTACAAGGATATGTTGAAAGGGCATCAAATATGGCAATTGTTCTAGATAATGGAAACATGCCAATAAAATATGAAGTAGAAGAAAATAAATATATAGTATCAGATATAACAAGAGAGAATTTACAAATAGTAAAATGGACTGTTGCAGTAATAGTAGCTGTTGCATTAATTATATTAGCTATAAAATATAAAGAAAATGGAATATTATGTGCAATATCATATGTTGGTTTAATAGGATTATTTTTAATATTAATTAGATATGCAAATGTTGTTCTATCAATAGAAGGAATAATGGGAATAGTATTAATAATGATATTAAATTATGTTTTTATAGAAAATTTATTGTCTAAATTAAACAAAGAACAAAGCATGGAAGAAATAAAAAAAGTTATAAGACAAGTGTACAAGGAATTTTCAATAATAATAGTTCCAATCCTTATTTCAGTAATTGCATTCTGTTTTATAAAATGGGCTCCTATAAGTAGCTTTGGGATGGTAACATTCTGGGGAATATTTGTAATAACTATTTATAACTTATTTATCACAGGTAATTTATTAAAAATTAAGGCTAGTAATAGGGGGAATGTAAAATGAAATATTCAAAGAAAAAGAAAAAAATAAATACACTTATTATTGCAATTATAATTATTGTAGGCGCTATTATAATATCAACAGTAGGTTTAAATTATGATTTAAGACATCAAAAAACTAAAAAAATAGAATTATATTTAGGAAAGAAGTTTGAAACATCAGATATAAGAGAAATAACCAATGAGGTAATACCTAACACACCAGTTCTAATTCAAAAAGTAGAAGTGTATGAAGATTCTGTAAGTATAATTGCAAAAGAAATAACAGAAGAACAAAAACAAAATTTAGTTAACAAAATAAATGAAAAATATGGGACAGAAATATCGGTAGACGAAACGGAAATTAAGATAGTTCCAAATACAAGAGGAAGAGATTTAGTAAAACCATATATCTTGCCATTTAGCATTGCAACAATTATAATTTTAGTATATTTTTGTGTAAGATTTATAAAAATAGGAAGCTTAAAAACATTATTGAAAACAATTATTACTTTAGTAGTATCACAAGTAGTTTTATTAAGTATTATAGCAATATTTAGAATACCAGTTGGAAGGTTAACTATGCCAATTGTAATAATAGTGTATTTATTAACTTTGCTTTTGTTAACAACAAAATTTGAAAAACAATTAAAAGATAAAAAAGAAGAAGAAACACAAGGAATTTAGTATGTAGCTAAGTTCCTTGTTACTGTTCAGCTAAAAAAGTGTATTAGCCCTGCTTAAACAATGATTAATATATAAAAATTTAATTCCTTACTGGTCAAACTAACCATATAAATGAAAATGAATTAAATTCATAATTAGAACAGTTAATCTAGCTAATCTGTATAAGATAGAGTTTGACCAAACTGCGCATTCATTGAATTTTTATATATTAATCATTAGCACGGATATTTCAACGTAATTATACTGAACAGTAACAGTTCCTTTAATTTTTTTTTGAAAAAGTCTATACATTTTTTTATAAGTAGTGATATAATGTATGAAAAAAGATAGAAATATATGGAGAAAAGTTTTAAAATGGGAAATATAGTTTTATTAGATGATTTAACAATAAATAAAATAGCTGCTGGAGAAGTAATAGAGAGACCAGCATCAGTAATAAAGGAAATGGTAGAAAATTCACTTGATGCAGGAGCAACAAATATTACAGTTGAAATAAAAAATGGCGGAATCTCTTTTATAAGAATAACAGATAATGGAAGAGGAATTGCAAAGGATGATTTAGAAATAGCATTTGAAAGACATGCAACAAGTAAAATCAGGTCGGCAGATGATTTAGATACAGTTACTTCAATGGGATTTAGAGGAGAGGCATTGGCGAGTATTAGTGCAATTTCAAATGTAGAAATGATTTCAAAAACACAAGAACAGGAAACAGGGTATAGAGTTGTTATAGAAGGAGGAAATGTCTTAGAAAAAGAAGAGACAGGTTGCAGAACAGGAACTACAATTACAGTAAAAAATTTATTTTTTAATACTCCAGTCAGATATAAATTTTTAAAAAAAGATTACACAGAATCAGGCTATATTGAAGATGTTATAACTAGAATTGCATTAGTAAATCCTAATGTTGCAATTAAACTAATAAATACTGGAAAAACTGTAATTCAAACAAATGGTAGTGGGAATATTAAAAATGTAATTTACAGTATATATGGAAGAGATATAGCAAATGGAATTATGGAACTCTCTTATAGTTATGAAGATATAAAGGTTAACGGAGTTATAGGAAAACCAGAAATTGCAAGGTCAAACCGCTCAAATCAAATATTTTTTGTAAATAAAAGATATATAAAAGATAAAACATTAACAGCTGCAACAGAACAAGCATATAAAGGATTAATTCCAATAGGAAAATTTGGTTTTATAGTATTAAACCTAGAAATAAATCCTGCTAAAGTAGATGTTAATGTTCATCCTGCAAAGCTAGAAGTTAGATTTCAAGAGGAAAACAAGGTGTTTCAAGCAATTTACCATGCAATAAAAAGCACATTGCTAAAAGGGGAATTAGTAGCAAATACAAGTAAGGATAAAAATAATGCTGACCTTGAAAATACAATAAACAGAAGTGCTAAAAGTTTTGAAGAACGATTAAAAAAATTGAGAGAATCAAAAAAACAAGAACAAACAGAAGGATTGTTTTCTTTTAGAAAACAAAATGAAAATCAAATAGAAGATTATGCAGATGAGGAAAGTAAAATAAAAACTAACGTTTTAGAAGAGACTTATAAAGAGAAAAAAAATAAGGAAATAAAAACAAAAAAACCTGAAGTATCAAAATCAAGTGTAATAATGCAAGTGAAAGAGCCAGAAACAGAATATAAGTTGGAAAAAGAAAGTCAATCAGTAATAAAATTAGAAAAAAAAGAGGAAAATAAAGAAAACATTGTAGACGAAGAACAAAAAGATTTTGAAAAAATGTATGCTAAGATGTTTGGAACTGTACCAATTCAAATAAAAGATGAAATAGAAGAAAAAGCAAAAGAAACAGAAGCAATTGATATTGTAAAAGACAATGTTTCAATGTTTGAAAATAATAAAGAATTTCAAAAACCAACATATAAATTTATAGGAATCATTTTTAAAACTTACATAATATTAGAAATAGAAAAAGAAATGTATATATTGGATCAACACGCAGCACATGAAAGAATTATGTATGAAAAAGTAAAGAAGAATTATTACAGTGAAGAAATAAAGGATTCACAAATGTTATTATTACCTGATGTAATAACATTAACACATAAAGAAATGGATATAGCAAAAGAAAATATACAAATGTTTGAAAAAGCAGGATTTACTTTAGAAGAGTTTGGAGAAAATACAATTAAATTAACGGGAGTTCCAACGGTTTGTATTGATTTAGATACTAAAGAGTTATTTTTGGAAACATTAGATGAAATTAATACAGTAGCAAGAACTGCAAAACAGGAGAAGGAAGAAAAATTTATAGCAACAGTTGCATGCAAAGCTGCAGTAAAAGCAAATATGGCTCTAACACCAGAAGAAGTAGAAAATTTAATGGAGCAATTATTAAAATTGCCTAATCCATTTACCTGTCCTCATGGAAGACCAACAGCCATAAAAATGACAAAATATGATATAGAAAGAAAATTTGCAAGAAAATAGATGAAAGGAAATAACAATGGCGCTTATTATAATAGTAACAATTGTCATATATTTTATGTCTATTAAATCAACATGGAATAATCTGGGCGAAATTGGAAAAATAAAAAAGATTGCAACAATAGCTATTGGATTTTTAATAACGTATATAATAACACTTATATTATTTTCAATATCGAAAAATTCAATACAATATAATAATACAGTTATAGCAGGTGATATAAAAATTATAATAGTTGCAATATGTACTGGAATTAACTCATTAATAATACTTCCATATATAGCAAGGCAGCTAGACAAGGTACACGTAGGAGATATAGAACAAAATGAATTTTTTAAAAAAATTGTAATTATAATTGTAGTATTTATAATATGTTTATTTTTTGAATATGGATATATGAAAGATACACAAGTAGGAATTTTAAAAATATATCAAGCACATTAAGGAGAAAAGATATGCAAAAACAGAAGGTAGTTGTAATATGTGGACCGACAGCATCTGGGAAAACAGCTTTATCTATAGAACTTGCAAAAAAAATAAATGGTGAAATAGTTTCCTGCGATTCTATGCAAATTTATAAAGATATGAATATAGGAACAGCAAAGCCAACTAAAGAGGAAATGCAAGGAATAAAACATTATTTAATTGATTTTGTGTCACCAAATGAAAGATATAGTGTTGCAGAGTATAAAAAAGATGCAAAAAAAGCAATAAAACAAATATTACAAAAGGGCAAAATACCAATAATAGTCGGTGGAACAGGCTTATACTTGGATAGTTTAATCTATGAAATAGACTATCAAGATATTGAATTTGATGAATATTATAGAAGAAAATTAGATGAAAGAGTAATTAAAGAAGGATTAGAGAGCTTATATGAAGAAGCAAAAAAGATAGACCCAGAAGCTGTAAAAAAAATAAGTAAAAATGATAAAAAAAGAATACTGAGAATTTTAGAAATTTACCATAGTACAGGAAAAAACAAAACAGATCAAGAAAAAGAATCAAGAAAAAATGAAATAGAATATGATTACAAAGTATATGCTCTGAATTGGGATAGAGAAAAGTTATATGAAAGGATAAACAAAAGAGTAGATATCATGGTAAAAAAAGGTTTAGTAGAAGAGGTTAAAGATATATATCGAAAATATGATAAATTCCCAACGTCTATGCAAGGACTCGGATATAAAGAAGTTGTAGAGTATTTAGAAAATAAAATAAGCAAAGAAGGAATGATAGAAAAGATCAAACAAGAAACAAGAAGATACGCAAAAAGACAGCTAACATGGTTTAAAAAAAATAAAGAGACAATATGGTTAAATGGACAAGATGCAACGCAAAACAATATAAAGATTATTTTTCAAAATTTAAGAAAGGATGAAAATCTAAATTGAAGAAACATAATAATAAACATAATAAAAAAAATATAATTTACATGGTTTTTGTACTATTTATAGCTTATTTATTATATACAATTTATCTTTTAATAAAACAACCTACAAACGTTTTTACCATAAATGAAGGAAAATTATATCAAGAGGAAACAGATATTGGATATGTTATAAGAAGTGAAAAAGTTGTAAAAGGAGAAAATTACAAAAATGGCATGGAACAAATAAAAGCAGAAGGTGAAAGAGCAGCTACTAATGAAAAAATATTTAGATATTACAGTACAAATGAAGAGACTTTAAAACAAAAAATATCAGATTTAGATACTAAAATTCAGGAAACTATGGAAAATGATAATAGTTTATTTAATTCAGATATGAAATTGTTAGAAAATAAAATAGATGAGAAAGTTGAAAATATTAGCAAGGTTAAAGATGTAACAAAGTTAACGGAATACAAAAAGGAAATTGACAATTTAGTAACTAAAAAAGCCAAAACTGCAGGAGAATCCAGCCCACAGGGATCTTATTTGAGACAGTTGATAGAAGAAAGAAAAAAATATGAAAGTCAATTAAATTCAGGGGCTGAATATGTTAAAGCGCCTATTAGTGGATTAGTATCGTATAGGGTAGATGGTTTAGAGGAAACATTAACTCCAGATAATTTTGGATCACTTAGCAAAGAATATCTTGAAAGCTTAGATTTAAAAACAGGTAAAATCGTAGCAACAAATGAAGAATGTGGAAAAGTAATTGATAATTTCAATTGTTATATATCTACAATCTCATCATCTGACGAAGCTAAAAATGCAAAAGTTGGAGATAAAGTAAAAATAAGATTATCGAATAATTCCGAAATAGATGCAGAAATTACCAATATTATAAATGAAGAAAATGGTGAAGTATTAATTATATTAAAATTTAATAGTCAAGTAGAAGAATTGATAAATTATAGAAAAATAACTTTTGACTTAATATGGTGGGATGCAACGGGACTAAAGGTGCCAAACCAGGCAATTGTGAAGCAAAATGATTTGGATTATGTTGTAAGAGATAGAGCGGGATATTTAAGTAAAATTCTGGTAAAAGTAAAGAAACAAGGAGAAAAATATTCTATTGTTGATTCGTATAAAACAGAAGAATTAAAGGAGTTAGGGATATCAGACGAAGAGATAAATTCGTACAGAAAAATATCGATTTATGATGAAATATTAATAAATCCAAATCTAGAACGATTAAACTAATATTACAAAAATGTTACAAGAATATTAAAAAATAAAAACATTTGCAAAAAGGTATTGACAATATGAAAAAAAAAGTAGATACTTAAGATATAAAAACAAAGGAATTAATTAGGAGGTTTTTTTATGTCAGGAGCATTAATGAATAAAGTATGGGATTTGTTTGGAATGGATTCAGCAGAAACAGAGGAATATGAAGATGATAATATATATGATTATGATGGAGAAGAAGAAGTAGAAGATAAAAAATTATTTGGAAGAAAAAATAAAGTAGTAAATATGCCACAAACACAATCAAATGCTATTAGAATGGTAATATCACAACCAACAACTTTTGAACAATCAGATGAAATCTGTTCTTTTTTGAAAGAAAAGAAATCTGTTATTGTTAATTTGGAATATGTAAATAAAGATGTAGCAAGAAGAATAGTTGATTTTATTAGCGGAGGTGTATACGCATTAGATGGGTATATCCAAAAAGTTTCTAATTCAATTTTTTTAGTTGCACCATCAAATTATGAAATTACAAATGAAATGGCAAGAGAAGAAATGAAAAGCAAACTTTCTGTTTCTTGGTTAAAAAACAATGGAATAAACTAAAAGAATTATATCCATGGGAGGGAGAAGGTATGATAACGCCACTAGATATAGAAAATAAAAAATTTTCAAAACAAATGATGAATGGATATAGCGTTGAGGAAGTTGATGACTTCCTAGATGATTTAACAGTTGATTATACAAAAAACTATAAAGAAACATCAGAATTAAAAGAGAAGGTGTCTGAACTTGAAAAAAATATAGAACATTATAAAACAATAGAAGAAACATTGCAAAACACACTTGTAATGGCTCAGACAACTGCTGAGGATGTTAAGAAAGTTGCAAAACAACAAGCAGATCAGATAATAAGCGAAGCTAAAGGAACTGCTCAAAAAGAAGCAACACAGTTAGACGCAGAAATTACCGCAAAAAAAAGAGAATTGGACGACATAAAAAAACAGTTTGATATATATAAAGCAAAAATGGAGTCCTTACTAATTTCACAATTAGAATTATTAAAAGAAGTAAATAAAGATGATAATTTTTAGATTTATAAAAACAAAAGAGGGCTATCTATAATCAGATAGTCTTTTTATGTCTAATAGAAAATAAAAAATGAGAAAAATATTACAAAAAAGTATTAATATTACAGAAGTGTTAAATGTATGTTACATTTCTATTAATACTCTTGACCGCAAGAGGAAAAAAGAATACAATGTTAATACAAGGAAAGGTAAATATATGAGAATAATATCTGGAGTTGCAAGAGGTACAAAATTATATACACTAGAAGGCAATAATACAAGACCTACATTAGACAGAGTAAAGGAATCTTTATTTAATATAATTCATAAAAAAGTATCAAATTGCGTATTTCTTGATTTGTTTTCTGGAAGTGGAGCAATAGGACTAGAGGCGGTGAGTAGAGGAGCAAAAAAAGCAATATTGTGTGACAAAGAAAAAAATGCAATTAAAATTATAGAAAAGAACATAGAAAAAACTAATTTTCAAGATAAAGTAGAGTTATTTAATATACCATTCGAAAAACTATTAAAACAAAAAGTAAATGATAAACTAGATATAGTATATATAGATCCACCATATAAAACAGATTTTGCATATGATGCGACTAAATTAATAGTTGATAAAGAATTAATAAAAGAAGATGGAATAATAATTATAGAAACTGATGAAGTAGAAAGAATTTTAAAACAACTAAGCAATTTAAATATAAACATAATAGACCAAAGAAAATATGGTCGAGTATATCTTGTTTTTTTAAGAATAAGACCAAGATAAATTAGGAAGGGGCAAAACCATGGAAATATTTACATTATTAGAGACATTAGAAGATTTGTTAGAAAATAGCAGAGCGGTACTATTCTCTAGCAAGTGTATTGTAGATAAAGAAGAAATTTTAGATATGATAAAGGAAATCAGAATAAAGTTACCTGACGAATTAAAACAAGCTAAATGGGTAAAAGAAGAAAGACAACGTATTTTAGTAGAAGCAAAAAAAGAGGCCGATGGCATTGTTAAAGAGGCCGAAAATAGAATAATAGCAATGATTGATGAACATGAAATAACAAGGAAAGCATATGACCAAAAAACAGAAATAATTGAAACAGCGAATGAAATGTCTAGAGAAATTTCTAAAGGTACAAAGGAATATGCAGATAGTTTACTTGAAAATACTGAAAATGTAATAAGTGATACATTAAACAAACTAGGAAGTAATATAACAGAAGCATTAAATCTAATGCAATTATCTTTAGAAGATACAATAAAAACAATTCAAAATAGTAGAAAAGAATTAAAATAAAATAGAATAAAAGAGAAAATGTCAGGTTTCAATCAATTGACATTCTTTGACTGGTTGAAAGTCAGTTTTTTAAACCATAGTAAGAATGTTTTTAATTGACTAAAATCTGACTTTTAAAAGATTTGGAAAAAATGAAAGGATGGTTGAAATGGCAGCTAAAAAAAGAAAATATAAAAAAAGAAAAAATGCGACTTCGAAATTAGATTTAGCAGTAGTTATACTATTAGTAGTTAGTATACTTTTGGCTGTTTTAATCTATACAAAATCCGGTATAGTTGGCGTAAAATTAAACGAAATATTACGGCGGAATTATGGGTATTATACAATATGTTCTTCCTATAGGAACTTTTGTTATTGCTATTAAACTAGCAGTTGATGGAGAAAATGAGTTAAATGCAAAATTAGTTCAATATGGAATTACAATAATAAGTCTTGCTATAATGTTTAGTGTTTTTCAGATTTCTTCTGGTGAATTGCAATCTTCAAAAGAATTATCAGAATTAGTAAAGGATGCTTATTTCTTAGGGACACAAAGTAAGGGTGGTGGAGCTATTGGTGCTGTTGCAGCGGTGCCACTTGCAAAAATGTTAGGTGATATTGGAGCAGTTATTTTGTGTATTGGAATAGTAATAATACTTTTAGTATTTACATTTGGAATTAATTTATCTGAGATAATTAATATGTTTGCTGAAAAAGCATATGAAAAAAGAGATAGAAGAATGCAAAGAAAAGCAGAGATGATTGAAGATGAAGAAGAGACACCATTACAAAGAAGAAAGAGATTAAAACAAGAACGAAAGGCACAAGCAGAGTTCATGAAGATTCAAAAGGATGAAAAAACGCCTATGGATAATCAAATAAAAATAAACTTCGGAGGAAGGATTGTAGATAGTGCAGATGATAACGGACTTAAAAAGTATGATCATTCGCAAGATGATTTAGAACCATTAACTAAACAAAGCAAACTAAAACAACAAGTACATGATACAAAGGCAATGGATCCTGATGTAATTGATAGTAATTTATTTAAAGAAGTGGAAGAAGAAAAAGAGGATAAGAAAAAGGCAGTTTTACAGTTAGAGCATGCTCAAATTGTTGAAGATGAACATTATGAATATCCCCCAGTTGAACTATTAAGTAAACCAAGTAAAAAAACAATAAAAGGTGGAGCTAAAGCTTTAACAGATACTGCTACAAAACTTCAAAGAACATTGTATAGTTTTGGAGTATCAGCAAAGGTAGAAAATGTTACTGTTGGACCAGCGATTACAAGATATGAATTAAAACCAGCAGAAGGTGTAAGGGTTAGTAAAATAGCAAATTTATCAGATGATATTGCACTTAATTTAGCAGCAGAAACTATAAGAATAGAAGCGCCAATTCCTGGAAAACAGGCAGTTGGAATTGAGGTGCCGAATAAAGAAAAAGAAATGGTACATTTTAGAGAAGTACTAGACAGTGATGAGTTTAGAAATAACAAATCTAAATTAACAGTAGGACTAGGAAAAGATGTGGCAGGAAATGTTCAACTTGCAGATATTGCAAAGATGCCACATGTTTTAATTGCAGGTTCAACAGGTTCAGGAAAAAGTGTATGTATAAACACAATAATAACAAGTATAATTTATAATGCTAAACCAAGCGAAGTGAAGTTTGTAATGGTAGATCCTAAGGTCGTTGAATTATCTGTGTATAATGGAATACCACATTTATTAATTCCTGTGGTAACAGACCCTAAAAAGGCTGCAGGAGCTCTTGCCTGGGCGGTACAAGAAATGGATGATAGATACAATAAGTTTGCTGAGCATGGAGTAAGAGACTTAGTAGGATACAATAAAGCAATAGAAAAAAGCAATGAGCAAGGTAAATTACCACAAATAGTAATAATTATTGATGAGTTAGCAGATTTAATGATGGTTGCTAAAAATGACGTAGAAGATGCAATTTGTCGTTTAGCACAAAAAGCTAGAGCTGCGGGAATGCACTTAGTTATTGCAACACAAAGACCATCAGTTGATGTTATTACAGGGCTAATTAAAGCAAACGTACCATCAAGAATAGCGTTTGCTGTGTCATCACAAGTCGATTCAAGAACAATTTTAGACAGCATAGGAGCAGAAAAACTACTGGGCAAAGGAGATATGTTATTCTTTCCAGCAGGATCGTCAAAACCATCCAGAGTACAAGGAGCTTTTGTATCTGATGATGAGGTAGAAAAAATAGTGGATTTTATTAAATCGAATGGAACAGCTACATATAGTGAAGATATATTAGATAGTATTGAAAATAGTAATAAGACAGATAAAGAAATAGCCCAAGGTCAAGATGATGATGATGTAGATCCATTTTTAATGGACGCAATTCAGACTGTTGTTGAAACAGGACAAGCATCAACATCATTTATACAAAGGAGATTTAAAGTGGGATATGCAAGAGCTGGAAGGATTATAGATCAAATGGAAGAAAGAGGCGTAATATCAGGTTATCAAGGAAGTAAGCCAAGAGAAGTTCTTATGACATTAGAAAAATTAGCTGAATTAAAAATGGGAACAGAAATTACTAAAGAGGAAGCTCATTAACGGTATAAATTACCTAAAATAGTATTCTAATTTTACAAGAGGATTAAATGTAGAAAGGAGATAAATTTTGCAAAAGAAAAACGATAATTTTTTTCAAAAAATAGTGAAAAGAGATTATAATAATGAACTAGAGCAAGTCCTAGAGAAGAAAAGCTTTGATGAAAGAGTAAAAAGTGTTCTCCTTGATATGCTATATAAAATAGAAACATCATATAAAGACTATAAGCAGGTAAAACAAAATGTAGAGACAAAAGAAAAAATTATAGAAGATATAATAAATATAATAAAAAATAATTGTGATGAAATTAAATTAGTAAAGCCAAATTCTGAGGAGGGAAAAATACTAGGAAACAGAACAATTTTAGTTGAAAAAAATAAAAAAAGAATTATGTGTTACTACATGGAGCGAAAACTTTTATATTGTATTTCTAAAATAGCTAAAAGAGATAAAATTATAAAAGAAAAATATTTCTTAATAAATAAGACTTTATCAGATATGATTAATGTTGGAAATAACATAAATATGGTTGAGCCATTAAGGGATTTTAATGGATATTCTTGGACTACAATACCTGATGAAATTGAAAGTTTAGAACATAATTTAATTTATCAAAATTTAATTATTTTAGTTGGAAATGAATTTTTAAATAATTGGATTTTTAATAAAGAATTCATATTGGATTATATGAAAATGTTTGAAAATAGAATGCAAGAAAGTTATGGCCAAAAAAACTCAAAGGAGTTTATTGAAACCTTAAATAAAATATCTATATTACTTGATGCAAAATTTGATAAAAAGCAAAAAGATGAAATGCTTAAAGAAAAAAAGCGAATAGACGAAAAATTGATATATCTGCAAAACAATAAAAAGTTTATAGAAAATATAACAGAGCAAAAGAAGAAATTAGTAAAAGAAATTAAAAATATAGATGAAACTATAAATAATAAAGATTTGCTACAAGAAGAATACAAAAGAAGAAACAAAGATTTACCATTAGAACAAAAGATATTTAGTATAAGAATTTTATTGAATTTAATGTCAGAAGAAAGAGATAAAAAAATACAAGAGTTGGAAGATTTAAATGAAATATTAAATCCAAGAAAATTTGTAAAGTACAAAAAAGAATTAGAAGAAAAACAAAAATATTTAATTTTATTAAACACGGACGATATACAAAAAGATATAAATAAGTTATTATTAAACTTACAAAAAATATTCCTAAAATGCTTTGAAATTAAAATAGAAAAAATAGAAAATAAACAAAATGCAGAAAAATTACTTTATGAATTTAGATATTATAATATGTTAGCGTATGATAGAAAATCATTTGTTTATAATTTCAAAGAATTAGGAAAAGATTTAGAAAGAGTTTCAAAAAAAGTATTAAAAAAAGCTCAAGAATTAAGAGTAATAGAAAAATTTTCTAAAAACGAAGAAATTAATTATCAACTGCAAAAAAAGATATTTACTATTAGAAGCATAAATTTGGAAGAACTTTATATAAAATTGACAAAAGATAAGGATAAGTATTTTATACAATCATTTGATGGAAAAAGTTTTGAAGAAAAAATGGAATTAGACTTTAAAGATGAAATAAATAAAAAAGATTTGGAAATTAGGCTAAATAAAAAAGTGAAAATTTTTTGTTAAACGAGGAGGAAGTATGAAAATAACATTTTTAGGTGCAACAAGAACAGTAACCGGGTCGGATTTTTTAGTAGAAGCAGCAGGAAAAAAATTTTTAGTAGACTGTGGAATGTGGCAGGGAAATTCTGAATTAGAATTACAAAATAGAGATGAGTTTGAATTTAACCCTTCAGAAATTGATTTTATGCTTTTAACACATGCGCATATAGATCATTCTGGAAGAATTCCTAAATTATATAATGAAGGATTTAAAAATAAAATATATGCACACAAAGCGACATGTGATTTATGTGCATTAATGTTACCAGATAGTGGACACATTCAAGAAATGGAAAATCAATGGAAGAATAAAAAGAGAGTAAGAAAGGGAGAAAAGGAATTAGAGCCGTTATATACTGCAGAACAAGCTGCAAGGTGTTTGGAAATATTTGAACCTGTACAATATGACGAAATAATAGAAATTACACCAGAAATAAGTGTAAGGTTTAATGATGCTGGACATATGTTAGGGTCTAGCATAATTGAAGTATGGGTGCAAGAAGAAGGAAAGCAAACTAAAACAGTATTTACAGGTGATTTGGGCAATAATGATATTCCACTATTAGATTCTCCAACAATGATAGAAAGTGCAGATTATTTAGTTATGGAATCAACTTATGGAAGTAGACTTCACCTAAAAAACGATGAAAAAGCAGAACTATTTCTAAACATAGTATCAGAAACTTTAGATAACGGTGGAACAGTAATAATACCATCATTTGCTGTTGGAAGGACACAAGAAATTCTATATGAAATAAATAAACTAAAAGAGATAAAAGATGATGATGAGTTTAGAAGAAAATACAAAACATTAATGAAAGCAGCTGTATATGTAGATAGTCCGCTTGCTATATCAGCGACAGAAGTGTTTAGAGAAAACATGAATCTATTTGAACCAGAAGTTAGGGAAGAAATGTTAAGTGGGGATAATCCATTAGAATTTCCTGGCTTAAAGTTCACTAAAACAGCAGATGAATCAAAGGCGTTAAATGAAGATACAAATCCAAATATAATAATATCAGCAAGTGGAATGTGTGATGTTGGAAGAATAAAACATCATCTAAAGCACAATCTATGGAATCCAAAATCTACAATTCTTTTTGTTGGATATCAAGCACCTGGAACGTTAGGTTATAGTATTGTAAATGGGGCAAAAAATGTAAAAATATTTGGAGAAGAAATAGCTGTAAATGCAAGAATAGAATATATTGAAGGATACTCAGGACATGCTGACCAGGAAGGCTTAATGAATTTTATTTATTCATTTAGAAATAAGCCAAAAAATATCTTTTTGGTACATGGAGAACCAGAGTCACAGGATATATTTAAACAGAAAATAGAAAGTGATACAGGTATTAAAGTTATAGTACCTGAATTTGGTGAAACTTATGAATTAAAAGATACAGTAGAGATGACGCATAAATTAGAAAGAAAAGCTACAAAAACAATAAGAGCAGAAATAATACAAAGACTTGAGAAAGTTAAGAATGAATTAGAAGATATGGATAACTATGTAAAGCAAGATGTTAATAATGAGAATTTAACAGATATAGATATATATAGAATTAACGAGAAAATAAAAGATTTAGAAAAGCAAATATTAAATGTAATTGAAGGATAGAGCTATGTTCAGAAAAATTTCAAACCATGAAAAAACGAAAAAAGTAATGTCTCTATAATTATGCGAGAGGAGAAAAGATGGAAAAATATTTTAATGAAGCAATTGTGGGAAATAAAAGAATGATAGCAACGTTTACTGGGAAGGGAGAGCTACAAAGACTTTATTTTCCAAGTAAGGATAACAAGCAATATATAAATTTTTTTAAAACAGGAGTAAAAGTTAATAATTCAGATTTAATTTATTTACATGAAGATATAAACAATAATTATAAGCAATATTATGAAGTTGATACAAATATTCTAAACACAGAAATAACAAATACATATTTTAATTTAAAAATGTTACAAACAGACTTTGTTATGATAAAAGAGGATGTTTTAGCTAAAAAATATGTTTTCATGAATGAAGGAAATATTGATTTATGTACAAAATTTTATATTCATTCAGAACTAATATCCAATCAAAACAATAATTTTGTGAGTTGCAAAATTATGGATAATGGTATGATGCAATATGCACATGATTTTTCATTATTTACTTTTGCAAGAGGATGCAAAATTTCAAGTCACCAAATTAATGGAAGTAAGGATACAATAAAAAGAGGGGAAATTTATGATAAAGACTATATAGGAATGTCAAAAGATACAAGTATTTGTTATGATTTAGGAATTATAAGGCCAAAAGAAAAGAAAGTTTTGGAAATTTATGTTTATGTTGGAGAAAATAAAAATATTTCAGACATGGAAGTAGAAGTAGATAGAATTACCAAAATAGATTTAAATAAAGAATATACAAATACAAAATCATATTGGAGAAAATATGTAAAAGCCCACAATGGTTTAAATATAAAGGAACCCAAAAATAGTTATGAAGAAAGAATATTTGAAATATACAAAAGAAGTATTTTATTATTTCCGCTTTTAACAAATTACGAAACAGGCGGAATTATTGCATCACCTGAAATAGATGAAAATCTTACTAAATGTGGAAGATATGCTTATTGTTGGCCAAGGGATGCTGTATTTATAACAAAGGCAATGGACATTGTAAAAATGGATAAAGAAACAGAGAGGTTTTATAAAGTTTTTTGTAAGCAAACACAAAGTAAATCAGGAATGTGGGAACAAAGATTTTTTACAGATGGCAAATTGGCACCATGTTGGGGATATCAGGTTGACGAGACAGCAAGTGTTGTTTATGGTGTTTATGAGCATTACAAATATACAAAGTCTGAAAAATTTTTAAAAGATAATCTAAAAATGTGCGAAAAGGCAATAGACTTTTTGAAAAAATATGTAAAAGATTGGTTAAACATTGAAGGAATAGATGAAAATAAAAGAGATTTGGTAAAAGATGAAATTGAGGAAGATACATTAAGAAGAACTGGGACAGTTCATAAATACCATATAAGCTATGATTTATGGGAAATGTGTGAAGGTATTCATTTATATTCTTTAGCAAGTATATATGCTGCATTTGAATGCATATTAAAAATGTATAGGGTGCTAGGAAAGAATGTATCAGATTTTGATAATAATAGACTAAAAGGTGAAAAAGTTCAAAAAAATGAAAGAGAAATTGAGAAAATACAAATAAAATTAAAAGAATATATTAATAATAATATGTATGATGAAACCAAAAAATCATATGTAAGGAATCCACATGACAAAAAAATGGATATAAGTATTTTAGGTGCTGTAACGCCATTTGGAGTATTTAAACCAAAAGAGACAAAAATTACAAATACCATTGAAAGTATCAATATGCACCTAAGAACATATACAGGTGGATATCAAAGATTTGAACAAGATAATTATATGAGAGGAAATCCTTGGCCGATTGCTAATCTTTGGATGACATTATATTATTTAGAAACAGGAGAAAAGAAAAAGGCTAAAGAGGCTTTTGACTTTGTTGTAAAAACAGCTGGAAAACATTACTTCTTGGCTGAGCAGGTTGATAATAGCACACTAAAGCCAAATTGGGTTATAGGACTTGGTTGGGCACATGCTATGTTTATAATTGTGCTTGAAAAACTGTATAAATAGTGCAGTTGTATACTTACAATTTAGTTTTTTTAATTATAGTTGATGATCATATTTAAAATTGTTTTAGTCCCGCTTAAGCAGTGATTAATATATAAAAATTAAATTCCTTACTGGTCAAACTAATAGCTAGTGCGGGCATTTTAACGTAATTATAGTGAACTATAACCTAATTATAAATATTTTGTTATAAAAATACTTGAATTACATTTTGTTTTGGTATAGAATAAGAGTGTCTTAAACAAGGACAATATAGAAAAAATAAGGAGGAATTTTTATGTCAGTAAAAATTGGAATTAATGGATTCGGTAGAATCGGAACTTTATCATTTCAAGCAGCAATGGAGAAAGAAGGTGTAGAAGTCGTAGCAATAAATGATCCATTTATTACAGCAGACTATATGGCTTATATGACAAAATTTGATACAGTACATGGAAGATTTGATGGAGAAGTTGAAGGAAAAGATGGAATATTAAAGGTAAATGGAAAAGAAATAAAAGTATATAACGAAATGGATCCACATAATATACCATGGGGAGATCTAGGTGTTGATTATGTATTAGAATGTTCAGGTGTATTTACAACAATGGAGAAAGCTCAAGCTCATATTGATGCAGGAGCAAAAAAAGTTATAATAAGTGCACCATCAAAAGATGCACCAATGTTTGTAATGGGAGTTAACCATGAAACATATGATCCAAGTATGAAAATAGTATCAAATGCATCATGTACAACAAACTGTTTAGCACCACTTGCAAAAGTAATAAATGATAACTTTGGAATTAAAGAAGGATTAATGACAACAGTACACTCAACAACAGCAACACAAAAAACAGTAGACGGAGCATCAAAGAAAGACTGGAGAGGTGGTAGAGCTGCATCAGCCAATATAATACCATCATCAACAGGAGCAGCAAAAGCAGTAGGAAAAGTAATACCATCATTGAATGGAAAACTAACAGGAATGTCAATGAGAGTTCCAACAGTTGATGTATCAGTAGTGGATTTGACATGTAACCTTGAAAAACCAACAACAATGGAAGAAATCTGCAGAGTAATGAAAGAAGCTTCAGAAGGTTCAATGAAAGGAATAATTGAATATACAGATGAAGCAGTTGTATCATCAGACTTTATAAATGATTCACACACATCAATATTTGATGCAACAGCAGGAATACAATTAACAGATACATTTGTAAAACTAATTGCTTGGTATGACAATGAGTGGGGGTATTCTTGCAAACTTGTAGACTTAGCTTGCTATATTGCTAGTAGAGATTAATGTTCATTTATGCGGATAATCTTTTACTATGTATCATTAGTACGTTAAGAAGAAATTTTTGTAAGCGGTTAAATGAAAGGTGTATTTAAATAGAATAAAGACTCTATGTCAATAGTTGGGGTGGAAAACTAGAAAAGTTTTCTGCCTCAGCTTTTTTAGTGCAATTTAATGTTTAAACCAAAAAATACCGACTGGGCAAGTTACAGATGTGTTTTTTTATTGTCTATTTGCTTAAAATTATAACTAGTATAATTAGGGCAAATACTATAATATTTTCGAATTTAGTTAAGGTTCAAATTTTGTTATCCTCTCCAACGACGAATCTGTTCGAACTTTTTAGAATAGAGGTACAAATATCATTCTGAAAAATGTTAAAAAAATAAAAAGTATACATCGATAGTAACCAAATAACAATTTTCGACATATTATATAGTATAGTATCAATCATGGTACTATATTGGAGGTGACATTAGCATGGAGCCACAAGAAAATATTTATTGTTATGATAACAGAGATAAAAAAGAAAGAGAACCTAGAAAGAAGAACTGCCTAGGAATAGTTGCAACTATATTATTAGTTTCGTTTGCAGTAGTAATTGGTTTAATAATAGGAGCAGCACTTTCAGGAGCTGTGCTTTTAGCATTGCCAGCAGTTATAGTATTGGCAGTTGTGCTTGGATTGTTGTTTATATTGGTATTAATATTGCTTTTCTGCAATAGAAAAAAAGATAAAAAAGAGTATTGCAAATGTTGCTGTAAATAGAACTATATAACCCTTAAATTAAAAACGAAAGATTGCAGAGCTAACTGTAACCTTTCGTTTTTTGGGCTGTAGGAATTTATAGATTTTTATATATATTTTTCAATTATATTCCAAATTTCGTCTGTATAAATTTTTCTTTCAGAAGAAAAGGGTAGTGTTTTTATATCTCCAATTGGATTAATTTCTTTTTGTAAATTTAAAACTGTTTGTTCAACTTTTGTAACAGCAATTTTATCAGCCTTGTTTGCTAATATTATAAATGGCAATCCTGATGATATAATATAGTTATACATTAATTTGTCATTTTCAGTAGGGCTATGTCTAATATCGATTAGAAATATAATTAAAGAAATTTCTTTTCTATTGAAAAGGTATTCTTCTATAAATCTTCCAACTTGTTCTTGTTCTTTTTTAGACATTTTGCTATAACCGTAACCAGGCAAATCTACAAAATAGAAGTTGTCATCTATATTGTAAAAATTTATTTGTCTTGTTTTTCCTGGTTCACTACTTGTTCTTGCTAATTTTTTTCTATTAATCATTGTATTTATAAAACTTGATTTTCCTACATTAGATTTTCCAACCAAAACTATTTCAGGTAAATTATTTTTAGGATACTGTTTAGGTCCTACTGCAGATATTTCGAATTTTGGATTTATTATTTTCATTGTTAAATTCTTCCTTTCATTCTGCATTCTAAATTTTGAAAGAATTGGTAATTATTTCTTTTCCACCCATATAAGGTCTAAGAACCTCTGGTATAATAACACTTCCATCTGGTTGATAGTTATTTTCCATAATTGAAATAAGCATACGAGGTGGGGCAACAACTGTATTGTTTAAAGTATGTGCAAAGTAGTTTTCATTTTCACCTTTGATTCTTATACCAAGTCTACGAGCTTGAGCATCTGTTAAGTTCGAACAACTTCCAACTTCAAAATATTTCTTTTGACGAGGAGACCAAGCTTCAACATCACAAGATTTTGCTTTCAAATCTGCTAAGTCTCCTGAACAACATTCCAATGTTCTAACAGGAATGTTCATACTTCTAAAAAATTCGACTGTATAAGACCACATTTTGTCATACCATTCCCAAGATTGTTCTGGTTCACAAACAACAATCATTTCTTGTTTTTCAAATTGATGAATTCTATAAACTCCGGCGTTCTTCTATACCATGAGCACCTTTTTCTTTTCTAAAGCAAGGAGAATAAGAAGTCATAGTGTATGGCATGTCTTCTTTTTTTAGAATTTGATCTTTAAATTTACCAATCATAGAATGCTCGCTAGTACCAATTAAATATAAATCTTCGCCTTCAATTTTATACATCATAGCATCCATTTCTTCAAAACTCATAACTCCAGTAACAACATCTGAACGTATCATATAAGGTGGGATGCAGTATGTAAATCCTTTATTAATCATAAAATCTCTAGCATATGTAAGCACAGCAGAGTGAAGTCTAGCAATATCTCCAGTTAAATAATAAAAGCCGTTGACCTGCAACACGCCTTGCACTATCTAGATCAAGACCACCTAATGCCTCCATAATTTCGCCATGATATGGAATTTCATAATCTGGAACTATAGGTTCACCAAATTTTTGAATTTCAACATTTTCGCTATCATCTTTACCTATTGGAACAGAATTGTGCATAATATTTGGAATTTTCATCATTCTAATTTTAATTTCTTTAGAATACTCATTTTCTAAATTTTCATTTTCCTCTAATTTTTCATTAACTTTAGAAACTTGTAATTTTATATTTTCTGCTTCATCCTTTTTCCCTTGTCTCATAAGATTTCCAATTTCAGCACTTAAAGTTTTTCTTTCAGCCCTTAAATTATCGCCATTTAATTTGGCTTGTCTATTTTTTATATCCAGCTCAATAACTTCATCAACTAATGAAAGTTTGTTATCTTGAAATTTTTTCTTAATATTTTCCTTTACAATATCAGGGTTTTCTCTTAAAAATTTAATATCTATCATAATTTTACCTCCTAATTGTCTATTTTTTGGACAATGTTTTAATTTATATAATTTTTGTCGATTTCGTTTACTAATACGAATCGGTGAGTTTGGCCTGTTATATTATCAGGTCTTTCAGGAATGTTTTCCAAAAACATTTTTTCAGATCTTACCCAAATGGAGCGTCCATCATCTCTATTATATAGTGGTTTATATACAACCATCCTTTCTTGCGTTTCCGAATCATACGCAATATTTTCTACAAAATAATAGTTTCCCTTAAAGTGTCTGTATACTTTTCCGATTTTTACTTCTTCCATAATAAAACGCTCCTTTCAATTAATTGGTATTATTATATAATATTTTTTTTAGATTAGCAAGAAAAATATAACAAGATTAGGTTACTGTTCAGATTTAAAATTGTTATAGCCATGCATAGGCAGTGATTAATATATAAAAATTAAATTCCTTACTGGTCAAACTAATCATTAGCGCGGGCATTTCAACGTAATTAGACTGAACAGTAACAGATACAAATAGTAAAATTTGGCTTATTAAGGTTGAATTCGAACAAATTTTATAGTAAACTAAATTTAGTTAAAATCTAGGAAAATTAAATCAAATTATAAATTAGTGCTTAAAACTATTGATTCTTAAGAAAAATCACAATGAAAAAAACTCATACATTGTTACACAATTTGTTGATAAATACTATATAATGTGTTATAATAATTATTGAATATGGGGATGTAATGGTTTCGACATATTACTAGAAATATAGTAAGCAAGTAGTGGATTCTCGTTGGCCACTAAAAAAACGAGAAAATTAAAATAAGCGCTGATAATAGAGAATTAGCATTTGCTGCCTAAGATGTAGCATCGCTTTACTTGGTAGACCCAACCTATTGGGATAAAGTGTCATAAACAGTTGGGAAACAAAGCTACTTTTTGCTTTTGAGGTAGTGGGTATTTAAAAAGCTATATTACAATTAATCTTGTTTATCGGAGTAGTGTAATGAATGGAAAAGATAAACTAAACTTGTAGAAAACTATGTTGAAGGTATTATGGACAGGAGTTCAAATCTCCTCATCTCCACCAAAATTTAATGAATAGTTATCAAAAAAAGACTAACTTTTGTGTTAGCCTAATAAAATTTTAGTGTATCTTCAATTACATAAGATACGGGTAAAACATCATCATCATCTGTTTCAATTTTAAAAGATGTAGAATTGTCATCAGATTTAAACACAGAAACAGTGATTGTTCCTATTTTATTCACAGTATACACCCCTTTTCTTTTGTGATTGTAAAAATTACAACAAACATAAGTATAACAAAAAAAAATAAAAAAAGTTGTCGAAATTTGAAAGTAAAACATAAATTTTTTTAATAATTATATGCGGGTATAATTTAGTGGTAGAATGCCATGCTTCCGACCTGGTCGCGCGAGTTCGATTCTCGCTATCCGCTCCAATGACGAATCTGTTCGAACTTTTTGAATAGAGATACAAATATCATTCTGAAAATGGATGATATTTTTTTGTTGCAAAAATATCATCTGATGGAAAGGATGGTGTTTTAAATGAAGATAATTAAAGAAGAATTACAATTTGAGGAAAGTCTAAAACAAAGGCTAGAATTTATATGTGAGTTTGCTAAAGTTACTCCAACATTTGTAAATGGAAGTATTCGAAAGATTGAAAATACTAATCTTTCATACATTGAGCCACATAGAGTTGTTATAAAAGACACAACATTTCTAGTTTTCAATTATTCTAATGATGTATATATATCTAATCTTTCAAAAAAGATAAAATTATCTGAATTAGAAGAATATTTAAAAACAATATAGCCTGTAATAATTGAAATAAGTGTAAAAATTTGACATTTCTAAAAATTGTGTTATAATATTTATGTAAACAATAACTACTTATATAAATATTAGGAGTGGAATTATGTTTTTAATAGAGTTAGAAATATATTTAAAAATACATAAATTTAAGAGATGTCATTAGCATAGTCTGTGCTTTTGATATCTCTTTTGTTTATATTCTAGGAAAGGCATTGCCTTGACGTAGAAGATAAATATGCGAACGTTACAAATTCTTGCATTTGAATGCTTAGAATTTGTTAGTCCGTATTGTTTTATATAGATTGGAGGTAGTAGAAATTGAATGCAGATAAGAAAAAATGCGGATTGTATATGAGGGTATCAACAGATGACCAAGCCAAAGAAGGATTTAGTTTGCCAGAGCAAAAAGAAAGATTAGAAGCTTTTTGTAAATTTAAAAATTATGAAATAATAGATTATTATGAAGATGCAGGAATATCTGCAAAAACAGGTAATTATAGACCAGAGTTTGAAAGGCTGAAAAAAGATATAAAGTCTAAAAAAATAAATACAATAGTTGCATTAAAACAAGATAGAATTACAAGAAGTATATATGATTGGGAGGATTTAATAACTTTTTTAGACGAAAATGATGCCTATTTAGATTGTGCCAATGATGAAATTAACACTACCACAGCTAATGGTAAGATGATTGCAAGGCTTTTAATGAGTGTTAGTCAAAATGAAATTGAAAGAACAAGTGAAAGAACCAAAATAGGAATGGCTGGAGCAATTAAAAGCGGACACATCCCCCACAAAGCACCATTAGGATATAAACACGAAGATAAGAAACTAGTTATTGATTATTCTACAAAAGATATTGTAATTAAAATCTTTGATTTATATTATAATGGCTACTCTTATCAAAAAATAAGTAATCTATTTAACGAAGAAAAAGTATTAGGCAAAGATAATTGGAGAGATTCAACTATTGTTGGAATTATAAAAAATGAAATATATAAAGGAGACTTCATACACGGCAAGAAAACTAAACACCCTACTTATTATGAAGATGTTGTTGAGCCTATTATCTCAAAAGAAATGTGGGCTGATTGCCAAGTGCAGAAAAAGAAAAATTCTAGAAGTTATCAAAGAACATTGACATATTTATATTTGCAAAAACTTAAATGTCCAAAATGCAATCGCATTTTAGGTGGTAAGGCTACTACAAAGAAAAATGGAAATGCCTACTTCTACTATTATTGTCACGATTGCAAAATTCAATTTAAAGAAAATCTTATAACGGATTATTTTAGTCAGTTTATAGATGAATTAACTGAATATGACTCTGTTGTAAATCAATTCTTCTTGCCTATGATAAAGCAAAAATTTGATGAACCAAAAGAACAATTAGAAAAAGAAATAAATGACCAAAACAATAAATTAGAGAGAATTAAAAAAGCATATATCAATGGTGTTTTTGAATTAAAAGAATATAATGAAGAAAAGAAAATCGTTAAAAATGCTATTGCAGAACTAGAAACTCAATTGAATAATACTGATTGTGCAGAAGAATTAAGATTTACGCCAAAAGATATTTTACTAAAAAGAGACATTGATTATATAAACAAGCTAATACTCAATAAAGAATATAAAGAAAGAACTAAAACTTGGCAAGATTACACAAGAGAAGAACAATCTGAACTTATAATGAAATATGTTGATGATATTGAACTTGCTCTTATAGGAAATGTAATAACAGTAAAACAAATAAATTTTAGAGACTCAATTTGTAGACCTTGTAAAGAACTATATGATAATGGCTATATTGATACTACAAAACCTACTCTATTTGGAAATGTTTTAGGAAGTGTAAGATTTAGTAACTACTTACCAGAAAAAGAAGTTAGCGAAATAATAATGAGATTAAGACAATACTATGATGTGCATTATACAGAAGCGACCTACTATGTGCAAGACCAAGTGTTTTACTTTAATTTCAAAGAAGATAACTCTGCTATTGTCAGAGTGTTTCCACTAAAAGATTATTACAAATTAGATCCAGATAATAAAATGGAAACTTATGAGTTTGGAATAATTTATATAAATGAAGATGATAAATTTCAAATGCAAGAAATAGACACAGCATTTGACTATATTCCAGATGAAAGTAACGATAGCATAATTTATACAAAAGAGCCTACTCCTATTCCTATAGGTGTAAAGCCTGTAAAATACTCCGAAGAAAAAGCAGAATAATTGTTGCAATACTTCTTACAAAGGCTGTACTATTGCAACAAGCAAATTAGTGAAGACAAATTTATATTTGCGATAGCAATATAAATTTAGTGTGAGGGAATTTGAATAAATTTTCTCCCACCAGGAGAGAAAATTTATCGCCTCGCAGAGCCCCCTGTTTTGATAGAATGTCAAAACAACCAGGGGGTTAGATGATTAGTCAAAGACAAATCATCTTTGCTACGAAGCCTATTCTAAAGTAGATTTTATAGGAGGAATAAATATGGTTGAAGAATTAGCATACTCTATCCATTTAGGTACAGATAGAAATAAAACAACGAAGGCAAAAGAAATTGCATCAACAACTGCATCTGGAGAAACATCATTTTCAAATAATGCAATACAAAATGCAACACAGTTATCAAAAGTA
>OCVV011286175.1_pt1 | contig 70238 bp, 64 predicted proteins | sample 1539721 | NCBI WGS metagenome assembly OCVV01 (sample SAMN02144230, study PRJEB22623) | gut metagenome | biome: sheep rumen | host: Ovis aries | place: New Zealand
GAGCAAAATCACTCTCATTATATTTTTTATTATTTTCAATTTCTAATACCGTCTCATCAATATCGTCATATATTATTTGAAGGACCCTATTTACATCTTCTAAATAAACCAATGTCTTCATTTATTTTCTTTTTTCTCAAACATAAATAAAATTGCAAATAATATAATCCACCAATGGTCAAATTGCCATGCAAGAAATGTAAATCCTACTATTGCAAAACAGTTAATTATTACTACTGCTAAATTTTCCATTTATCCTCCTTTCAATTCTATATATAGTATAGCAAAATTTTTAAAAAAATTCAAATTTAAAATATGAAAAATTGATTTAAATTGAAAATTTTGATAAAATCACGCACGCGTATATATTTAAAAGGAAGAAATTTAATTCTTTATAATAAAAAAGAGCATCATATGCCCTTAATTACTTTTTATTTATTCAGTTATCTCATCCCAACCATATACACCAGGTTCCCAAACATTATTATCAACATTACAAATCCATGTTTTTCCATTATGAGTAACCTTATCGCCTTTCATATATGGATTTGTACTATCTGGTTGAATCCATTTTGGAATCACTTCTGGGTCTGGAATTAATACTTGTGCCCATAATGAAGGAGCATCAGTTGGAGTCCATGTAGATTGAGAAGTGTGTGCTTGTAAACACTTATAAAGAATACCATTATATCTTACTCTCACGCCGACTTCATATTTGAATAGTTGGAATATATTCAATTGTATTGCTTTTATTAATAAAAACGTTTCCGTCAACTTTATTAGTTCCTAAATATACTGCCATTATATTTATCCCCTTTTTATTCTTCTAATGCTGCTGCTACCGCATCGTGCCATCTGATAGGTACTTCCTCTAATGTCATTTTCCCTGCTTTAATTCTCCTTACATAGAAATTAACCATTACTCTCACCTCCGATTAATTCAGCAAGTTCAACAATAGCTTCAGCATTAGCTTCAATATCTCCAGTATTCTGATCTATCATACCCTGTAAATTAGCAACATCAGACTGAATACCATCAATACGAGATACAAGATCCTGATCAATAAAGACTGCATCAATCTTACTATCATTACGTACGCAAGAAACAAGCGTCAGATTATAGCCTCTATAATCTTCGCCAATACTTATTTCAGCAGAATCACCTACAGCCTCTTCAATATCCGCAAATGTAGTATTTGCAATAGTTACATTCAAACCAATCTCTGTCTGATAATAAGAATACATATCAAATGTAATGTTATTAATAAGCATATTAATTTACCTCCTCAATTAACTAAACGAAACTTGATAAACTGTAACTCTATAATCAGAATATTCAGAATTAAGATTAGCAGCAAATGAAATAGTAGTATTAGCCGGAGCATAAAGGATAGCAAAAGAAGTACCAGTATATCCCGTATTAACCGGTCCTGATAAAAGAGTACCACCACTTATATTCTTCAAATTAGGTGCGGTAGAGTTAGCAGTATGATTAATAAAAACAAAACCAGCAGCAGTAGTTTTAACAGAATAAGTGGCACTAGTACGAGCAGTAACATTCTTCAATGTAGTTACACCTAGCGTAACCCCTTTAGATTTAAGCTCATTAACGGCAGCAATAATAGTCTTATTAGTTGTATTAAGTGTACCCGTACCAATTTTATCAACCGCAGTCTTATCTGTACTACTCATTAATCCGTTTGCAGAAGTAGTAGCAACTGGAATCGAAACATTAATTGCTATATTACCTGATCCAAGAATTGATTCATTATTAATAGTTTTAATATTCGTACCACTAACTAAAGCATCTTGTTTATTATTCCACGTATACTTCTCACCCGTCGTAACCAAACTAACATCCGTTCCATCACTCGCCGCAGTTTTATTTGAAATTGTATTACTTCCAAGTGTAATGACTCCATTAGCTATTTTTGCATCGGTAATTCCATATCCACTTAAAGTGGTTGGTTTCGAACTAACTCCTGACCAAGCAACAGAACCAGCAGAACCGGTTACATTTCCATTAAAAGTTGTAGCATAGATATTGGCCCATTTTAAGCTACTGGTGCCTAAATTATAAGTATTGTTAAAATTAGGAGTTATATTTCTAAAAACATAATCATCAGCACCACGAGACATATAAGTTTCTCGCAAGCCCATAGAACCATAATTATAAATACCTAATTGAGCAATTCTAAAAATAGTAGCACTATTCCAATCACTAAAGGTAAATCTAATTTTATTAAAACCACCACCAGTATTATCTGCACCAACCGGCTGATGTGAAGTTATTACATATACGTGCCCTAAGCTATTTGATGTAGTATTATATTTTTGGGTCCAAACATCATTAGTATAGTTCGAATTCATTACTTCAATCTTCACAGATTTTGAACGCCAACCATTATTACCAAAGTCCACATAAATGGTACTAGTCCAACCAAACACTTTATGTAATGTTAACTCTATAGTAATTGTAGTAGTTCCAGATGGATTAATTGCCCAATAAGACCCAGAACCATCAAAACAGTTGGTTAAATCTTGAGATTGAGTTGTATTATCATATTTAATAATAGCACTACCACCACGTTTTAATAAATGAGCAATATCATTGTGTATAAATGGAATGATAATTGGAGAATTTTCTGGATGTATGTTAATATAGCCACCGTTTAAATCATTGGCCGAATGAGTATGACTAGTTGGAGCTGCCCCGATGTTTGCTGCTGTTAGATTTACTTGCCCAGTTCTATAAGCAGTTTCGTCATTACCTTTAACCCCGGTAACACCTGCATTAGTAATAAATCCTGAATCATTAGTCAAATGACTAGTCTTCGTAGGTACATTGAAACTTACTGCTCCAGACTTGTTTGAAATTGCAGTGTGCGCGCCAGCGGTAGTCGTAATCGTAGATACATAAGTTGTATTACTTGCTAAAGCGCCAACTTCAGAAGCCGTATAAGTTGGCTTTGTAGAAGCTTTTGCCCAAGAATAAACGTCAGACGCTGGCATTGAACCAAGTGCTGTTTTTAAAGTAGCAACTGTCACAACATCGGTAGTAGTACCATTAATTGTTTTTGTAATTTTTTTATTTGTAGAATCATAAGCTATAGTAGAAACCGTAGCTGATTTATCTGCTTTTCCACTAATATCTTGATGAGAAGTTAGGAAAGTCGTTCCTTTTGTTACCGTAAGCGCGCCATTTGAAGCAGTAATTGCCGTAACTGCATTACCACTACCAGTTGTAGTTGCGGTAGTAACTGTATTTGTATCTGTAAATTTAGGACTACTACCAACAGTAACCCCATTAATCGTATTCGCTTGAATATTATTCGTAAAACTCGCACTTCCATTAACAACCAAATCTCCAATTGTTGCATCGTCAATAGAAATCGAATCATTAAATGAAACGGGGCCAGAGACAGTACCACCTGTCAACTGTAAAGCCCCATTATCTTTCAACGTATAAGTAGTCCCATTAGGTAATTTAATCTTAGAGATGTTCGCCATCGCGCTCACCTCCCATTAAGCATTGCCTTTTGTTACAGCAACATCTGTATTATTCTTCAATACAGTAACCTTATCATTTGTGCCAACTGTTACAGTTTGATCACCCGCACTTGCTGAACTAATACCAGTTGCAACGCTAACAACTCCCGTACCTGCTGTCGCGCCAGTTGCAAGAGCAATTGTTGGCTGAGTTGTAACTTTAACTCCAGTAAGCGCAGTCGCAGTTGACGGCGTGCCTAATCCAGTTAGCGCCGCTGCAGAAGACCCAACAGTAACACCAGTAACTACTGCATCGCCCGTACCTGTAGTAGATGTGGCACCAGTGGCAACCGTCACCGCTGTACCAGCTTTAGCAACTGTTTTATCACTAATTGTAACAGCTGTAACAACATCACTACCAGTACCACTAGTAGCAACACTACCAGTTGCAACTGTCTTTGCAGTTCCCAACGTTGGCGCAGTACTATTAGCTCCAGTAATAATTAACGTCTCTGCATCATTACCACTGCCCATTGCAAAATTCCAAGTCGAAGCGCTACCTGCACTTGTAACATTCGGCACAGTAGTTGTAACCAATTTACTAGATGTTTTCGTAACCTTTGACACAGTTTCGGTTCCATTGGTTGGAGTAATACTTGTAGTAACTAAATTCTTTCCAGTTTCTGCGCTAACTGATTTAACAAATGTATCAGTTGTTGTATTCGGATAACCAGTTACCGCGGTCGCAGTACCGTTTGCTCCAACGGCGGTACCACTGGCAGTAGCTTTAATATTAGTAGTCGAAGGCGTAACAGTAATAGTCGGCTTATTTACCGAAAAAGTAGTAGCTTCACCTAAAACTACATCAGTCTGTTTTGATAAACTAACACCAGTAACAACATCTGTTAAATTAACTTGTGTATCTCCAATTTTTTCCCAAGTTTTACTTCCAGAAACTCCAATTGGTACATACTCATCATATATATCTAAAATTTCACTTGAAGGATTAGTACTAGATTTTACTAGATAAAAACTGCCAGCCTCCGCGCTATCTGCCTCAAGAGTACCTGTATAATTAGAACCATTATACTTAACAACCACTCCTTTAGGTATTTCTGCTACAACTGGCGCACCAGTACCATCCCAAGCAATAATAAAAGACACTCCGCCACTAATCATTTGACGAGCTACAGCGTCTTTTATATCATAGCTATTACCAGAAGGTAATTTAATTTTACTAATTTCTGCCATGATTCGTCTCCTTAATTTCTATTTAGAATTAACGTTTCCTCTTCTAATTCGCCAGTTATTTGCTCTTCAGCATCATCAACGTTAATTTTATTATTCCAAAAAACTTTTTCACCTAACGTTACATGGATGTCATAATCATTAACATGGGCTATTAATAAATCACGAGTTCTTTCATCTACAAAAGCTAAATCTTGAACATAAGCATTTCCTGTACCTATTTTCATATTTGGAATATTAATAACTTTTGTAACCATTTCACCATTTTCTTCTATATTTAAAGTTCTTGACTCATAATCCTCATATATAATAACCTCACCTGGCAGTGGAACAAAACCAATTGCTTGATTCCAATGTTCAGTTGTATCTCGTTTTAATTGAATTCTTGAATTAACTGTAGCACCCATAGTACACCTCCTATATAACTGTGGTACTAGTGCCACAATCAAGTATTAAATCATCAATCGACAATTCATAATTATCTAAAACCAAACCATTACCAGCTGAATAGTCGCCCACATATTTCAATTCTGACCATGTAGACGTTCCATCTCCATATTTTAATTTATTAACATCCGTTGAGAGCGCCGGCTCGCCTAAGCGTAGAACGGGATCGTGTTCAATCCATTCAGCTTCCGTCGCCCTACGCAGTTGAATTACTGCTTTAATCCTTTTTCTCGGCGTAGCCATATCCGTTTACATCTCCTCCGTCATATATTACAACTTCATCATATAACTCTTCAGAACTTCTATTAATTCCCATACCCGGTGAGAAGTTTCTTGAATTAGACTTTAAAGAAGGTTTAAAATTAGAACGAGAAGAAGAAAACTTAGTTTTAAAAGTCGTAGATAAACTATTATTTTGAACTTTCATTTATATCTCTCCTTCTTTTAAAATACCCATTATACGTTCTTGTATTGGATCGGAGCTATACGCTTCTCCGTCTAACGTTTTAACTCTAATTTGAATTACCGCTATGTTTTTTCTAGCGGCTGGATAGAATTTAAATTTCAAGGTATCTTCTTGAGTTAAATGTAATTCTACTTGACAAGAAGCTTTTTCTTCTTCTGTTAAATCTTCTACTGTAAGATCTTCACCTAACAAATCAAGAAGATTTATAATTGTCATATCTTCTTTTGATTTTTCTAATACTATTTCTTCATTCTGTAAGTAAGTTACATAAATGGTATCAATTTCTTCTTTAGTAAGAGGGATTATAAAACTATGATATGGTGTTGTTCCGCGTGTAATCATCTAAATCACCTCACTGAAAATTCTCTATATAGTAAGTAGAAGATACAGTAACCAACTTTATCTTTTTAATTCATAAGAAAAGAACGGAAACTTCCGTTCTTTACATCAGCAGAAATTATTTACTTTACACAGACAACTCTAATCAAATTACTACCAATTGAATAACATTCACTCACTTCATAATCTGAAAATAGATATGAAACTTTGTCAGTATCAATAACAAACATATTACTAAAGTCTTCTTTAACAAAGTCCACATCATCTCCTTCGACTACGAAATCAACAATTGTAATAACCTCATCTCTATCATTATTATCATCCATATAAAGATTAAAATCAGTAAGTTCATACTGTGCTTCGAAAGTTTTTGCTTTCACTATATTATCCTCCTATCAGTAATTAAAACCTGACAGTTGAATAACATAATAAATATCCTCTATTTATAGTATACCATATAATATATAAACTGTCAAATTTTAACCAAATACAAAGGACGGACTCGGCGCCCGTCCTATTTAAATTATTTAATTTTGCTTAGTGCTTCAGAAATAGCCATTTTCATTGCTTCATCTTGAGTTTCATTCATCATAGCTTTTAATTCGCTAATCATTTCCTGCTTATCTCCAGTGCCAGAGTATCCTCTAGCATAGCTATTTCCTCTAGCCATAGAATACATTGGTGTCTGCTCATATCTTGGGTCATAATACAGATAACTATTTCCATCCATTCCACGAGCATAACTACCGCCATCATATACATTACCCATAGAATAGCCGTATGAGTTTCCGCCCTGGCCCATGCCCTGGCCGCCACGTGCGTATGAATTCATCGGCTGACGTGGATCATAGTCGGCATCAATATAATACTTTCTCTGGCTATAACCCATGTCCATTCCCATTTCCTTCTCTTTTTCTTTTTCTTCCTTCTCCATCTGGTACTTTTCAATTTTCCTCAAATTCTTTTCAGATTCTAAAAGGTCTTTTAAAACATCAAGGGTCTCATGGGAATCTAACGTTCCTTTCTTTGCAATATCTTCTAACTCTCCACAAATCATCGTACGGAGAGTATCCATCGTTTTCTTTTCCATATCAATCCTCCTTATGCGATTCTTGTGATTACGAGGTTAGAATTAGTTACGTTAATTGCTGGAGCTGGTGTACCTGTCGCATCGTCTACCAACCCGCTTACGGCGCGAACGCCAATAGAATAGCAACAACCTCTTGGTACAGTTATAATAGCTGTTGAAGTTACGTTACCATATTCTTCTACTGCCGCAGGAGTAATAACCGCTCTGCTTGTAGGACGAGCTTCGCCGTTGGTCGAGATTGCAACAGCAATCGGACCAACAGTTCCACCCTCTGGAAGTGCGATATTTCCATTATATGTCACTTGGTATCTAGCAAAGCAGCCAGTACAGTTCCCGCGCAGAATAAAAATTCCAGTTTCGTCTTCATGAATTACATTTCCACGATTACATGGAATAGAAGCACTGAATACAATCGGTTGGTTTAATTCAACCAATTGTGTTGCATTAGCTAAATATTCTGCCATTGAACCTACCTCCTATTAAAATGCACAACCGCAACCTGTGTTGCATCCGCAACCTGTGTTGCAACCACAGCCATTCGGATTCTGAACAATATAAGCCGGACGAGGTACTGGCGCAAGATATTGTTCAAGAGCATTAGTCTGTGCATCATTATTAGCTAAGATAGCTGCGGTCTGCGCACCTTGAGAAGCAGCAAGATTTGCCATAGTAAGCTGTCTTTCAAGGTCAGCAATTTTTTCATTCTTAGCATCAATCTTATCCTGACACATTGTATCAAGAATCTTTTGAATACCAGCGTTCTGATTTGTCAGAATATCTCTGATACCCTCATTTAAAGCAGTTCTATCAGCGCAGTTTTCAGTTGCGATAGTGTACTTTAAATCAGCAGAAGCTAATCTGTTTTCGCAGCAACAGTCAGCAAATTGAGAACCTAACTGATTAAAACCTTGAGCCATAGCTGTCTGAGCTGCGAAGTTCTGATTCATATCAGCCATCTGACGAGCATTAGCTGCGATTTCAGCCTGTGCGAAACCATTGGAAATTGCTCCATTTACACCCGCAAAACCATTGCAAAGAGCAGATGCAGTATCAACAAAACCATTAGTTAAGCTAGACTGAATACCAGATAATCCGCCCATGATTGCGCTCTGATCAAAGCCTCTCTGTACGTCAGAAACCACATAACCAGCTCCGCCATTTCCGTTGCCGCCAAAGCCATTACCCCAATTACCATTGAACATGAATAAGAAGAGGATAATTAACCACCAAGCGCCATTACCATCGCCGAAGCCATAACCGCCATCATCATTTCTTCCCATGATTGCAGCTAAATCAGCAGCACCCATTCCTTCATTTGTTAAAGACATATGTTTGTCTACCTCCTTATAAAAGATAAATTAAAAGATAGATAAACACAAGACATATATTTTATTTAATTAATTTACTTAACTGATTAGCCATTTGAGCATATTGATTAAATTGCTCTTGTGACATTTTGCCAGAGTTTATAAGCTGTTTAACTTGTTGCTCTGGATTTCCCATAAAAGTGGAGCGGAATTTGTTAAATTGATTTACGAAATCTCCCATTTGATTTGTGGGATTAGGTTGTTGAAAATCGTTAAATAATGAATTCATTCTTCTTCTCCTCCTTTTCCTTTGGTTTTAACTCTGCGAGAATACGTTCAAGTTCTTCGTGTGTGACATAATCATTCTGCGCCGAGGTTGTTGTTTCCTTGACATCAACTCCAACTTCTTTATATTCGAATGTACGTAGTGGCAGCGGCATACCAGAAGCATCGGATGATTTGATGTAGAAGATATTAGTTTCACTATCCATTAACAATGCTTTCTGACCTGCTGGTACTGGAACCGATCTGGCGCCAGCTTCACCTTGTACCCAGTTGATTGCGCCTAACGTACTCTGCGCCGGAGCGGTAGTCGTCCATGTCTGTGCAGGAGCGGCACCGGCGCCATATCCGTATTGTGTATTCGCATAAGTCTGCGGAAATAAATTATTATAACCTGCCATTTCTTAACTCCTTTTAAAATAATATATCGGTATCTCATTACCAGAATCCCACGAGTCGAAATAGTATCCATTTTTAACGCATACAACATGTTCACCTGTTCCTAGTATATATATACCTCTTGGATGTTCGTAGCAAAAATCTCTTACTGTATAACAGTCTGGACAGGTATCTGGTATTTGATACTTCTTAAAACCTTTCTTTTTTAAATACTCTCCCCATACTCTGTTAGCTGATGGCATATCATACATCATAAATCCTTGTGTAATTATTTCCATATATGTTTTTTCCCATGTTTTATTTAATGCACAAGATATAGCGCGAATAACGCAATCACCAACAGATAAACCTAATGGGTTTGGATTATAATAGACATAAAACATTTTCTCCTCCTAATGGTGTTTTGAGCCTAGAATAGTTAGTTATTTATTTTTACTCTAGGCTCAAAAATGTCTTGTGCCTATCGGTTACTATTTGAGCAAAAGAGTTGAATTATTAAAAAAAATAATTGAACTTGTTCACTCGTATATAAAGTACGATTTTTGTAAATAAGTTCAATTATTTTGAGTCAAAGAGTTGAAAAATTTTTGCAATAAAAAAAGACTATGTTTCCATAGTCTTTATCCTTTATATCTAACTACGTAAGCAGAACTTAATGATTTATAAGAAGCATATCTGCTCTTAGCTACCTTCTTCATAGCGATAGAATCTTTAGTAAACCCGCCGCCAGATGCTTCAACTAAATATCCTTTACCAGCGTACATCCATACATGGGTTTCTTTCATAATAACGTCGCCAACTTCTAAATCTGAATAAGGTACATCCTTAACTTTTCCAAGAGTTTTAAAGTTATAAACTTCCCAACGCTTCGGATCCATTCCAGTCGTAGAATTGGTCTTCTTACATTGCTTAAGCATCTTTTGATCCTTCGCGCCATGTGCATAGGCAGAGAATATAAATGGATTGCAACAATATGTCTTTTCCCATTTGCTTCCCTTCTTTGCTTTCTTTGGTCCAGTTATATTAGTACCGCAGAAATAACAACCACCATGATGCGCGCGTTGACCAGTTCCATACATGAAGGAATTGTCTCTTGCAATTGAGTTAGCCCAGTTAACTGCCCTCATTGGCTTGGTTACTTCTTTTTTAAGTTGCTTTAAAGTTTGAGTACCTACTACACCATCTTCAATTATATGACGAGTATTTTGTAGGAAAATAGTTCTTTCTTCTGTTTTATCTCCGAAAACTCCATCCTCTACAATATCACCATCTTTATGACCTTTAGTAGCTTTATTTAACTTCTTCTGATATTCTTTTACATCGTCTCCAGTATCACCTTTCTGCATCTTCTGAACTGCTGAAACTTCAGACTGAGGTTCTACTGTATTCATTTTCTTCTCTGGCGCCAACGCCTTATTGATAATCCAATTCATATCAACATTGCCGCTAATACCAGATACTCTACCATTACTCTTATACTGTTGCATATCAACATCGGTTACTTTATCAGATTGATAAAGTGCATACCAATGACTATAAGATTTTAAATCATCCATATTGTAATGATTGATTTTATAGTCATAATTATAATAGAAACCACCCTTATAGCCAAGTTCTTCAATTTTCTTACAGAAGTTCTTAGTCATAGAAGTAACTAATGACTTAGAAGGATTAACACCATTTCTCTTCGCATAGTTCAATGAGTCATACTCAAAGTCAAAGTATACATATTTAATCTTATCCTTCCATGGACTAATGATATCAGCACAGTAAATAGCTTCATTTTTCGCCATATTATTCGTATAAGCATAAGAGAACCAATAAATCATAACTTGAATTCCCGCATTTAGCGCGCCTTTGATATTCTCCTTAGCTCTACTGTCAAGATTATTCTTTCCATAGCCAGCACGAATGACCGCTGTACCAACTCCGTTATCTTTAACCTTTTGCCAATCAATTTTGCCCTGATGGTCAGATACATCAATACACTTAATATTCTTTTTTGAAGACGTCGATGGCGCCGGCGCTGTAGAAGTAGTCGTAGCTTCTTTCTTCAACATACCCGGTACATAACCAACCCAAATTTGAGGAATTAATCCTCTCATCTGTGCCTCATATGTATACCACCCTGTATGGTCACGTCCGCCAGAGTCTCTCGTATAAAGCATATGTTTTCCATTGGATACTTTATAATCTGTTACCGCAACATAATGTCCGCCAGTAGTCCATGTGATACCACCACGAGAACCTGCGCTAAAAAGAAATACTGCACAGTATCCTTTTTTCATATAACTCCATACATCTTCCATCTTGGACACATTCTTTACGTCTTTAAGTCCAAAATGTTTCATTGCAGCTGGTATGCCATTCCAAGCAGTTCCATTATTGCGAATGGCATATCCATTATTCTGCATATATTTCGCCACATCCCATGGGGTTGTTTTACCATCTACGGCATAGGCTAGCATAGCTACGGATGTTGGTCCGCAGCCAGCCATTGCCATTGTAGACGATCCATTATAATTTTTAGAACCCCAACGAGAATCGGCTTGTTTATATGTTTTATACCCCATTATTCATCACCTTCTTCGTTAGTGAAGTCTTCGTCATATTCTTCTTCCATTTCACCACCGTCTTCAATTTCATCGTAGAAATTTTCGCCGTCGATATTGCCAGCAAGTTGTTGTTTTTCTAACCGCATCATTCCAGTATACTTTGCGGAAGTTTCATTGTAATCGTTGTTATAATAGGTTGTAACAAACGAAACTGCAAAGTCAGATGCGATTGTTAAAATCGTCCAGATTAAGGTTACAATACCAAAATTTAATCCATTAACAGCGGCGCTGACTGCGTAGACAGCTGTGTTTGCAGATACGACTATACGTAGTAGTGTTCTAAGTTTTGTTCCGTTATTCATTTAACGCCTCCAATAAATTATTTATCATGTCTATATGTATACTGTTTATTTACAATGCCGTCTTCTGTCATCAATAAAGCTGAATGAATTGGTACTTCTGAAATAGCAGCGTAAGCTAAGATTGTATGATATTTATTTTCTGCATTATCCAATTCGTCAAATGCATTAGATAAAACAGAAATTGTGTCTCCGGTTTGAATTTCTAATACTATATATCTCATTATTCAAATCTCCTTTTTAATTTCATAATTTCTACCTTAAGTTCTTTTATTTCTTGATGTTGCTCTTGTATTAATTTAAGCATTGGTGGTATTATATAGTGTTCATTCCAAGTTTCTGGTTTTCCTTCTTGATTTAAATCTACTGCTATTGGATAAATTTCATATAAATCCTCTGCAATAAAACCTGGCAATGGTATACCATAACGACTATCTTCTTTATTAATATAATCACTATTATAAAAAAATTGTATGACTTCTGCATTATATAATTTATGAGCATTAATTGATTCATCTTCTAATGAACCAATGCCATGTTTATAACGTCTAGAAGAACCACTACTTATAGTAGCAAAATAATAAGAACTTAATCCCTTATTACTTCTATTAGTGTCTTGAAAACATCCAACATTTCCAAGAGAAGAAGTGGATTTTCCAGTTTTCTGTAAACCAAAATATAAATAAGCTTGACCAAATATTCCTGAACCATCGGCACTACTATGAGAATTCTGAATCCCCGGTATATTTACATCTGTTCTTAAATAAATTTGACATCCAGTGCTAGATCCCGTAATACGACCTATTTCTATTTCGGTACGATTATAAGCATAGCTTAACCTAGTTCGATAATCTGTTATCTTTATTGCTCCTGCTGAACCAATAGTAGAATTATGCGATAAACCTAAATCAATTGAAGAAGTTGATGAACCTACAGCTATATCTAATATCCCACGAGATATAGAAGAACCAGGATTGTCAGCAATAAAAACATTAAAAGACCTATTAGTTAAATAGAAATACCCATTACAAGAAGGCAAAGATCTACCTGTACCAGACACATTAAATTTAAGACCTTCAGAATAAGAAGAAATTTCTCCTCCTCCTATGGTTCCATCGGCAGGTAAAAAAGCAAAGCCATTTCCATCAATAATTATATGATAATCATTATTTGGTCCAACTTGCGAGGTGCTTCCAAAACTTGCAACCAGACTTCCTTTATAAACTTTTAATCCATCTGCATTTACATTAGCATAATTTGTGCTATCTCCCAATCTTAAGTTCTCTGCTTCAAGCCTAATCTTCTCAGTTCCACCTTTAAACATTGAAACTGCCGTAGAATTCAATTGTAAATAATTCGACGAATCATTTGTATTATGAACTTTAATTCCTTCTTCCGCACTAATATAAGTTATATACTTTGCAACTTCCCCCGCAACTTCATATTTATTATCCGATTCAGTCTTCGTATATACATTACTTCCACTTTGAACCGTTAATACTCCACTAATATTTGCGCCGGAAGCATATAAAGCTCCATCTCCAGTAACTCCAAACTTGTCTCCAATTGCAAATCGAAGCCCCGCTCTTGAAGTACCGTTAATTGTTCTTGTAAAATCGGCTGATGATAAACCAATTGAATTATCCGCATTTGAAGTAATTGCTACGTCATTAGTGCGAATACTCGTAGAATCAATTTTAAACCCGCCGATTGTACCTCCAGTAGCAGAAATCGTGCCAGCTATACTAACTCCAGAAGCATAAACTGTTCCGTCGGCGCGCACTCCAAACTTCGTACCAATGACCTGTTTCCAATCAGTTGCCGCCTGGCTATTAATTGTTAGTGACGAACCGTAGCCATCAGTAGACAAATAAATGAATCCGCTCTGTCCAGCGGTACCAAATCTAATTCCGCCTTTCGTAAGTACCAATCCACTCGATGTAAGTGACGCATCTATAGTGGTTGTTCCAGGTCGATAGAAATTCAGCGCGGACGCACTTAAGGTCATAAATTTATTAGATGCTTTACCTAGTTCTAATCCATCTGACCTAGCAAGTAAATAACCACCAGTTTTTCCACTTTTAAACGTGTCAATCGCAGTATCTGTTATATAGGCGCCGGCTTCTAACGTACCCGATGTCGTCGGATTAAACCAAAAATGCTGTTCCGTTGCCCTTGCAATCGACAACGCACCTTGAGCATCTTCGGCGACATTTACGGCGACCGATTCAGCTTGTGCGGCTTTTTCTTCAGCGCTCGCTGCGATTTCGTTTGCTTCGGCCGCCGTAGCCATCGCATCAGTTATACCTTGGTCTTTATATTTAATTGTTTCAGTTGTTGGTGCAGCGCTGTATGTATTGACTACTTTAACCCAGTAGTTTGGTTTTGTACTATCATAAGCTGGTATTGTTGTTGACCAACTTGCATAGTTGTCTGCTGGGGTTCCGCTTCCATAATTGCAATATGTTGTTGTTGTACCCGTTAATCCACGTCCTGCCGCACCCGATGAACCTGTTGAACCAGTTATACATACGGCAGTTCCAATTATGTCGGCAGTTGTTGCCGTTCCAGTTTTATGGGTACGGGTTCTTTGCCATATGTAATAGCCCTGTTGCCAAGTTGGTCGAGTTGTTGACCATCCAGACGTAGGAGCTGTTGTACTGGACTGATTTCGGGCATATTCGACTACGATACTTTCTATGTCGTTTGTATCGGTAATTGTAATTGTCCCATATGAGATTTGTCCCATAAGTTTTCTCCTTTAATCCTTTTTGATTTATGTTGAATGCGCGCGGTCAATTGTTTTAGAAAATTTATTGAACGGGCGCCGTGTATGATTAGTTGACTGTGTATGTATTGTTGTAGAGGTCGAGGACGTCGTCGGCAGAAAGGGCGGTTGCATAGGCCCTAAAATCACACAACTTACCCGCAAAACCATCTGAAGTTGTGCTACGCTTACCAAGTTGTAATTGGTTAACTGAATAAGTCCAATTAGATGTATTGCTTGTAGCGGTTTGTTCTACTCCATTAATATATAATTTACGAGCAGTTGTACCAGTTTTTACTATAACAAAGTGATACCAGGTGTTAGCTACTAAATTTGCTTTACTAAAAGTATTTGAGTTACCTGCTCCACTGGTGCTACACAAAATTCCAGTTGACATTAAACCTAATCCAATACTAGAACCGTTATCTACTAAAATAATTGATTGACCAGATGGTATAGTATTCCACTTTGCCCAAACCGCTATTGTTTGAGTCCCTGTTGGAGGGGAATCTAAATAGATATAATTACTTCCTGTATGTACTGAGCTTACTGAATACTTCGGTGTGTCACTCGTCCAACTAAACGTACCCGTTCTCGTTCCATTATTGCAGAAGCCCGATGTGTCATATTCGGTTGTTGAGTTGAGGCCCATTGTTGCGGCGAGTGCATCGGAAGAATTCGGACACCATGGGGTTGCAATTGAGCCTTCTTCTATTTTAATATTTCTTACTTGATAACTAACGTTACCATGATTAAATATATGTATACCCCAATAACCATTCTCCCAATCAGGTTCCACATTCATATTTGCATTGTCATAACTTGTAAAAACTCCAGTATTAAATGTTAATGAACAATAAAATCTTTGCCAAGAGGTAATAGGAATATGATTGCTTTTTGCATGTATTAATGGTACTGTTTTATATCTATATACTCTTGCTGAAGAATATGGACTAACATTTGTTCTAAACTCAACTATTGGTCGATATGTAGCATCAGATGATTCTGCTTTTATGTCTGCACTAACAGTAATTGTTTTACTTTTATAATCCGCCAATTTTAAGCCATTATGCACACCGACACTTCGCCATGCTCCATCACCAGTAAGTGTTGCCACGCCATCTGCAATAGATCCAACAACCCAATTACATTTATTATTAATTGTATGCATTTCAGCCGTGTTCAATGCTAAATTCTCCTGTCCCCATCCTCCTCTATTCAACGGATAGTGTAATACAAGTCCTTGCGCTAACTTCTTAACCTCAAGTGGAGAAAGACAGTGGTCATAGATTCTAAAGTCATTTAAACACCTAATACTTGACCCATTAATTGGATAATCATAATTAAATGCTGTTCTAGTATTAACTCCATTATAAGTACCGTTTAATACACCATTTTTATATACTAATAATTTAGACCCATCATATACTAAAGCACAATGAGTCCACTTATCTGCTTCGAAAAAACCACTTATCGAAAAACCAATAAAAGTAGAATTAGAAGTTTCACTTTGCCAACTAATATGCAAATCATTAGGGGTTGGATATTGAAAAATTGAATACATTCTATTATTTCCAGCACTCATACTCGACTGTCCAAAAATAACACTTGTTCCACTAGTGCCAATCGGTTTAAGCCAAAAACTAAAAGACATATGAGTACCATTAAAAATAGAATTAGAGGAAGATGCTGGTATTGTAATAATTCCATCGCTAAAATATTTTTCACCTAGTTTTCCACCATTGGTAAAAGTCGCTCCATTATTCGTAATCGTTACATCATCTAACCCCTGATTTCTCAAATCCTTCGTCAGCGGCAACCATACTCTTAAACTCATATCTCTCCTTTAACTCCTCAAATAAAAATTCTCCACTATTTAAATTATACCATACCTCTCCTATAAAGTCAATTTTCCACTTAATAACTCTACTAATCCAAACAAAAAAGACGAGCCCTATTGCTCGTCTCTTCCGTTTACTTAACGTATATAACCTTCACACCGTCGCCTTCTTCGTAGTATTCATCAATCCTAAAATCATCCAACACATAGCATGACCCTAAAATCTGAATTGCAAAAGGAGTCTCTGCTTTTTCAAACTCATCAAGTGTACACTTAATAAGTATCTCCAAAACATAAGTCTCTCCACCGTCTACAGCGCCGGTGCCATAGAAATTAAACTCTACTAAGTTATAACGTCTGCCTAAAGAATTAATATACATATCGTACCTCCTTTAATAAAATGAAACTGACTCACCAATGGCGCGACATGCTTCTAACTCAAAGGAGGTTCATATTTAATTCTTAATTATATTATAGGAAAATTTTTGAAAATTGTCAAATTTTAACTATGCACCATAATCAACTTCTACATCAAAAATTATTTTAGTATCAATTAAACTACCATCAACATATAAAACTTTTCCGCTATATGAATCACTACCATTATAGCTAACGGCCTCTCCATTCTTATCTCTAAAAGTCCATGTATATGTTCCTGTATATCCTTCCGTACCAGTTGACCAAGTATTACCACTTTTAACCTTATAAGTACACAACTTATTTGTAGTATCTAACAAGTAACATTTAGTCCCCGCCGCAGAAGCGGTTGAAGTTACGAAATCAGTTGTCTGAATCTGATCAACCTCTTCACCATTTAAGTAAATACGCGCATAAACCGCACCATATCCGCTACCATTAATAAGTTGCTGTCCCAAAGAAGAGAAAACTTCCACCTGCAATGGGTCACTCTTATCTCTAACTGCTCCATATGCAGAATATGGTTTACTACTATATGTCGCTACACACTTAAAAGAGGCATATCCGCTAACCATACTAGGTGTAACAGTAAAAGTCGAAGACGTCGCACCACTAATTGCATCATACTTATCCGAGGCACTAGATGAGGAACTATATTTATACCACTGATAAGTAACTCCACTCGTAACAACGCTAGAACCTTTCGTCAATTGCGTTGATAAAGTAACATTATTCTTCTTATTCTCAATAATATCTCCATTAGGAGCAAAAACTTGTAAAATAACCGCATCACTACCCGCAGTACCAGCTAATGTCTTATTCCAAGAAAATCTCATTGGCACAGTCTGACCTGTTTCAGTAATTGTAAAAGTAAGCGTAATTTCTCCACCAGACGCACCATTTAAATTACTCGCCGGGAAATTCAAAGTAATCAATCCCGATCCACTCGCACTAGCATTACTACTAACCGCCGCAGTAATTCCAGAACCAGTTGGAATACCAGTAATATTCGCACTAGTAATCGTAGCGGCCGCCCTGCTCGTACCTTTATAACAAGTAAACGGTATGTTAACTGTAGTTGCCGTTTTTACAACTCCTGCGCTTGTACAAGCAATACTCTCGTGAGAATTACCTAAAATAATAGTATAAGCTCCATCGCCCTTCGCGCCAGTTTGTCCATCGTCTGCAACAACAATAGTTTGTCTATCTAATATCTCACCAGACCCGCCTGTCTGATATAGCTCGACCTCCACACTTGCTAGAGTAGTAGTTGAACTCGGATCACTAAAAGTATAAGTCAAACTTGGTGGAGTAGTAGAAGTAGTCATATTACCCGCACCTTGGACTTGCGTTCTAGTTCCTGTAGTAGTTACAGTATAAATCTTTAAATATCCTTGATAAGCAGTCTTCGTATTACCTTCTATTCTATTAGCAGAAAAAGTAACACTCGCTGGACTAAAACTTTTATTTATATTTCTATTAGTTACAACAGTTGGACATACTAATTCATAATAAATTGGACTAGTACCATCAGTACCCGTTTTAACCTTTGTTAAATTTAAAGTCTTATTTAATGGCGCGCTGCCGCTCTTGGTAGCTGTAAAACTAATTGCCGCAGTATCAGAATCTGCTGTCCATCCGGTTAATGTGAATACTCCGTTTGTAAAAGTTCCAGTAATACCCGATGGTCTTGTAACAGATAATGACCAGCTACTTGTTACATCATCACTACCTTCATAAACTTTTACCTCTGTAACAATCTCATTCAAATCAATCGTCGGATCACCCTCAGAATCGCAAGGTATTAACTGATTATCATTAGTTAAAGCCATTACAAAGTTACTATCACCTGCTACGCCATCATATAATTTAGTAATATTAACTATATCATAAGTATCTGAATCAGAAGTTAATTTCTTAATAGTAGCCACCCTATTATTAAACAAATTATCTTCTGAGGCAGCAATAACAATAGTAGAACCATTAATCGAAGGTCTGGCCGCGGTAGTCGGTAAATTAACAAACTCTCCAGAGCTATTTAAATATTGCCAATTACCATTAGTTACCGTATCAGATAAAGTCGCCGTCAAAGTAATATTTGCCGGCGAAACAGTGGTTTGGTCTGCAGCATATTTAAAAACACTTTGACCTGTTATATTACAAGTCTTTACTGTAGCTGCATTTTTTACTAAACTAAAAGTAATCTGCCCAACTGCCGTCAAAGTCGCTTGTGATTCTGGTTCTATATATGTTCCAGTACAAATATAAGTAACCAAACTCGTAGTGGTATTAAATTGATTTCGAGTTACACTTAATACTCCATTAGTAACCGATTCACCCGCTGCCGATGAAATTGCTGTTGGCGCCGCAGAACCAATTTGCTTTGTCCATACAATGGTAACTCCGTCAGCAGTCGGAGAAATTGGAGAACCAGCATAATATAAAGTTGGTGTTAAATTTAAATTATTGGTTCCCCAATTTGGTGTATAATTTCCATCATCTGGTGTATAAATAACCGAAAGTGGCATATTACTTGTAGGATATATGCTAAATTCTCCCACGTCTGTTATGTCGACAATCGTTATAGAACCATAACTTGATGTTGCCATTATCCTTTTCCCTCCTATAAAGCTACTTCGCAAATAAAAATTGCTTTTGCATATATATCAGAAGCAGCAATAGTAATTTGATTTCCAACAGCAGGTGCGCTCCAATCTGGATCTATATTACCACTTCTATCACGTTTAGACCAAACAAAACTTGTACTTGGGATTTGATTTGTTATATCTACATTACCCTTTTTAACAGTACAAGTTAAAGTTATTATCGTATCTGTTCTTAAAATTATATTACCAATATTAGAAGAAATTTCAACCATTATTGGCGTAGCTTCTTCTAACTCGTTTTCTATATGTTCATCCCACGTTGTTTCTTCACCCGTTTCTGAGTTATATTCAAATACCAGCTCTCTAGCATTAATACGTAAATGTTTATCGTCATTACCATCAGTATAAAAAGCAATATATTGATTTTCATCACCAATATACATATTATCAGTATAGATGCCTTGAGTGCCTTCCATATAGTTGTGATACAGTGCATGAACTTGTGGATTAGAACCAGTATATTGCATTATTGGTAAAGTACCTAAAATACCACGATAATTATAAGAAACCTTTAAATCTTTAGTATCATCAACAACTGTTTCAAATAATGAAATCGCACGAGCTGGTAAATTTACAGTATTATCAGAGCTATTAATTCCAATTCCATAATTAGAAGTACCAATCTTATGAGTAACAGGGTCTTCTTCTTTATTACCCATATCTACTAGCGCGCCACCAATTAAATCTTCAACAGAACTTACCGCAGCACTTTGTGTATTCCCAACCATTGCGGCTGCGCCTTCTAAAGTAATCACACCATTGGTAATATCGCTTATCTCATAGACATGAGTTAAGCCGTTGTTTTGTAAAAGCTTATCAGTTATTGGGTCAACTGTATCAGGCGGATTATCTCCAGAATAATAATTGCTTATCTTACACCATTGTCCTTCTTTAAAAAGAACTTGTTTTTCAACAGTTAATAATAAATCTGTTTGATTTTCTGCTATAACCGCAGAACGTATCGTAGATGATGGTCTAAAGATAAATACACCACCAACAGATTGTATCTCCGCATATTCAAATACAGCTGTTTTAATCGCTCCGCGCGCCGTAATATTATTGAATACGGCATCTCCGTCTTTATTAATTAACCAACCATATCCTGCGCCATCTTGATAGTTAGAAGTTTTTATCGAGGCATCATTACCATCAATTATAATGTGGTCTTGAGTTTCATTACCTACATTAACAATACCACTAAAGTTACCACCAGTCGCATTTAACGTACCTGTAATAGTAATGTTACCATCATCACCAGTTTTTATAACCTCATCGCCATCATTATTCTTTATCCGAATACCATAAAGTGTCGGTAATTCTTCGGCGCCCGCAGCATCAGGACTAGTAATACCTTCACCCCACTCAAGCGCACCAATTTTAATTTTTTCTTGGAAATTACCTTGCTGTAGCGGATCATTTAAAACCCTAAAGTCGTTATCTGTCGTAATTTCGACCTGGCCGCCACCAGCATATCTATTCTTGATAAAAAATCCATCCCAAGTAACAGCAAAATGTGCTTTTTCAAGTACATCATCTAAACTTTGCGCTTTAAATACATCATTCTTAATACCATACAATCCATACTGGTCATAACGCACATATGTCTGTAAGTCATACGAACCGTCATCAGTTGTACTAAACGCACTAATGCCTGCCTTATCCCAACGGAAACTCGGATTGTCTTGATTACCAATAATAATTTCATTTGTATTTAAACTTCCTGTATATACAACTCCTACATTAATACCTTGACCATCAATAGCAGTAGACCAATTTTCACCACCATCAGATGAAACTCTAATACCTTCACTATTAATTAATACCCTATTCGCAGGATTATTTAAATTTTGAACAAGTACATTTTCTCCATCTATTAAAACAGAACCATCACTTGTCAATGAATATTGTTTACCACTTACCCTATTTAAAGAATCAAGTAATACATTCTGATTTAAAGTTCCATCTGCATCTAATAAAGAACTTATCTTAGTATACGTAGCTTCATTATACTGAACAGTTTGAACCGTTGCACTAATACGCTGGAATAAATCTTCAAACTGCGTTTTAAAATTTTGAACAGTTATAACATTTTTATCAGGCTCATCTAAGTGCCATTCGACTTCCGATACGATTACTTCCTCTCGCGCCGGAGTCATTATACCTTCAATATTCGCCCAACCAAAGAACTCAGTATCCTCAATATAAGTTTTATCGCCAGCATCAAATGTATACCATTCAAAACCCTCTAACTGGCTTATCTCAACTACGTTAATCGTATACGATACAACTGGTTGCGCCGAGGTATTACTAACTTGAACAGCATCAAAGTAATATATATCAGCATCAATGTAATCTGTAGAACTCCAAGTTCCTTCTTGGATATATCTACTATATTTATTATTAAAAGCCTTAGTTAAAATATCCTTTTGCTCTCGAAGGTTATCAATTTCATCCTCAACACCTTCAACCGTCTCAATCGAATTAATCTTAAAAATTGCAGTTTGTAAATCATTTATAGTATAAGAAGTAACTGATTGATTATCTGCATTTTTAACCGAATATCCACTTGGCGCCGTAAACGTAATTACCCTATCATTCTTTTCAATGTCAAAATATTTTCTACTAACTGTAGATTCATATGTCGATCCACCAAGAGTAAAACTAAAACCTGGCAAGTAATCATTCAATTCAACATATACATGACGCTGGTTATTATCATCGCGCCCAGTCCATACTTTTACTTTATAGTTCTCTGAACCACGAAGCTTTTTTCTAACTTGCCAATATTCTTTCTCAATATTTGTTAATAAACCAGAATAACTATTGATAGTCGAAGAACTTACATATAACTTAGCAAGTACGTCGAGAATTGTATCTTCTTCAGTAAGCTGCTCTGTTTCTTCTAACGTAGTATGTTGTAATCTATATTCGTCATAAGTTTTACCTGTTAAATTCTCAAACTCTCCTAACGATTCGCTTTTTGTATCCTGCGCCGTCTTAACTAATTCTGTATAAACATTACGCTTACTACCGAGCGCCAGCATAGATGCTTCTAAATCGCGCCGTTCTTGTTCTTTTTCAGCTATCTGTATATTTAAATCAGCAACCTGTGAAATAAAGTTCAGCCTATCTGGTTCTGCTTCTTCCCTATTTAACAAACCTTGATTATAGAAATAATCAAAATTTAAAATATATGATTCTTTACTTGTATTAAAAGACGAAGAAGCAATAGATACATAACCTTCATCAACATAATCAGATTGAGATTGATCTACAATTAACTTAGTAACTACCTCATCAGAATTTACATTCCTTTCAATAGTATCTAAATTAATACCATATTTAAATCCTGCCCAATTATCTTTACCTGCAAATTCTTTTAAGTAGACATACTTCTCTAATAAGCCTTGCTCATCACGTAATATATATCCATTATCATCGTGATTAACAACTAAGTCAATCCAACATTCAAAAGTCTCTGCTATCGTTTGTAATATATCAAAGCAATTAGATTGAGAAGCACTAATTGACAAATTCTTTTCAGACTTTTCATTATATAAAGGAACTATATCTTCACTAATTCCATAAGCATTTTTTAATTCATCTGCCGTTGCATACTTATTGATGTCTTCAGCGGCCGCACCATCAGCTGGCTTGATATAGTAATAATCTGTTGCCTCAGAAACAGCAGTTGGTATATTACCCATTAACATTGGAGTCTGTCCAGTTGGATCGCTTGCATCAGCTACAAAACGAGTTAACTGTACGTCTTGTAAGTAGTACGTCCCTGCTCCAGATGTACTATAAATGAAAATACCAATTCTTTCTGTTACATCCTTAATTACGCTATTAGGTACAGATTTCTGCGCCGTAGCAGTCAAATAGTAGTAAGGCAAGTAATTTGAGTTGGTCAGCAACTTAAATGTACCATCATTTCCGCCCCAGACATATTGTTTATTGTCTGCACCATTCACATATACATACTTAGTAGACGGAGTTTGAACTACATCATCTATCACATAGTCATATTTTCCACTACTATTCCGCACTAAAGAACCGCCTTCAATTACATTGTTTAATACCCTTGGCGTTCCTTCAAAACGAAGAATTATATTATTCGGATCGATATGCTTATAATAATAACCATATCTTGTTGGTGTATCCTGTGTGTATTTCGCAACAATTAATCCCAAAGTTTGCGTAGGATTTAAAGTTGGAAAATTTCCTTGACCCGCGCGCCAGCGGAATACAAACTTCTGTCCTTTTGAAATTGATTCCACAAAAGAAGCATTGTTTTCAATACCACTATTAAAAACAGCATTTTCATAATTGTTAGTTAATCGTCCATTAAACTGAACTTTTAAAAAACCTTCAATCTGTGAAAGAGCAGTAATATTCGCCAGCTCCTTTCCAGTACCAAGTTCAGGTCTTGTTTTTAGCTCAAGCTTTTTAACTGTAGTGCCTTGCGGCACATCAACATATGGATTCCACCCTTGTAGAGATCCATCTTCTAATACATTAAAATTCTCACCGTTCGTAACAAAATTTATTAATACATTAGAAGTAGTATATATATAATCAGTGTACTTATAAATTTCTCTATCGCCAGCTTTATATCTACTAACTGTTCGTTCTGTTACTGGATCATAAGTAGTTAATTGATTATAAACCAAACGATTTCCTTGATAGAATCCGTCTATATTTGTAAAAGTAATAACAGTATTACCATTTACTTTAATTTCAGTATTTGTAATTTCTGCATCTTTTAAAATACGATAATTTGTAGCAGTAATTACATTCTTATCATCAACAGTATACGTACCTGACTGCTTAATAAACTGAACATTCTTTCCGTCTTTATTTTTTATATAGCTATAAAAAACATAGACATTACCATTAACAGTCTCTAATAATCCCGTATCAGTATTGAGTACCTCTATGTCGCCATTGGTGCTACCTCTATACAGTGGCTCCGCAATATACTGCCTTCCTATATCTGTACTACCAACTCTCCAATCTGTATCTTTTAAAGTTTCCGTCGCAAGTTCTCGCGCCGTACCCTGATTATTATTTAAATCATTATTAAAGGTAATATTATACCCATTCTTTGCTAATTCAAGAACAAAAGCATCGGTACAAGTATAGCTCCAACTATACTCATCACTAGACTCGGTATGATCTTTTACAATAAACTCATACCACTGTCCATCATACTTCAATTTTACTTTTCTCTCATTAACCAATAATCCCGCAAAAGGATTAATAACTTCTTCATTTTCGCTATATGGATCAAAATACTTATATTTCAAAGAAAAAGATAAAGTCTTCTCACCATTAGCCTTCTTATTAAAAACAGGGTCGTAGACTTTATTCATCCCAGTCATCGTATCCGACCCTATAATAGCTATTTTCTTTTCAATAAATCCGTTTTGAGTGAGTTCATCTTCCCAAACGGAAATTTCATACGGCTTCTTTAATAGCTCACCCATAACGCCTCCTTAGAAGTAAAGATAATCATAAAATATCTCTATACCTTCTGCTCCATTCGTCACTTGTATAGTGGCGCCATCATACTTACTATTATTTGTTTCCAATTGGAAAAATTGACCAGCTTCTACATATTCATTATAAATATTGCCCGAAGTCTTATAAGTTGCATTACCACTTATATCATAGCCAAACTCAGAAACACCAATAATTAATTGGTTATTTGTATCAACTATTACACCCACATCTCCATTCTTTAAAGTAATAGGGTTGATTAATAAATATTTATTTTCATCACTGGCTACTAAAGCTGGCTGATACGTCAATCCAATTTGATTTCCTAATGTAGCGGCCGGAAGATATAAACGAAAACCAGTCGCCACATCACCAGGATTGTAAACTTTAATAACCCCTTCGTTATACGTATCAAATTCGGCATATTCATCTCTAGTTAAAATTCCGCTAGATTCTGCCCATTCATAAGTTCCTTCTGGCATTATTTTAAAAGCTGACTTTGCAAAAGGAAAATAGCACACAAAACTAATTTTTCCTTCGCCTTTATAAATGCGCTGAGTACGAGAATAATCATATACATAAGGAGTTACTTTCTCTCTAGTAATAACAGTCTCAGTAACTTCTACTTCCTCGCCATCAATTTCTTGAGTTGTTGTAGCTTCTGATCTATCAATAACCCGAACTCCATCTCGTTCTTCACCTATTGTTCTATAGGGCGCATCAAAACAAACATAAGAAAGCTCAATTGGACTTTCTAACTTTGCAATATATTTTTTATAAGGACGTTCATCAAAGATTAAACTTTTGTTACTTTTTGTACTGAAAACTTTTCTTAATTGTCGAAATTGAGCTTCAGTTAAATAATCAAAAGCTATTTCTAAATCTAAAACTCTAGTCCCATAATCACTTCCAAAATAATATTCTCCATTTAACCCCGGAATCTCAACAGACCTATCTTTAATTTCTGGTAGTATCTGTTCTTCATATCTATCACCGCCAGAAACTCTCAAGATTCCTAAGTCTGAAGTTTTTATTCCTCCAAATGTAAAACCTGTAAAGTCTCCCATTTCCTTTAACTCCTAATAAATAACTTATTCTTTTGTATAAGTTAAAAAACTATGGTCTTTTAGACATTTCTTATATACTTCTCGAATTGTGGCGATAGCTAATACCGCCTTATTATTTTCATAATCTTCATGGTCACGACAATAATTTTCATATAAATCAACATCCTCTAGAACTTCATCAAAATGTTCCTTTGAATGTAAGCGAGCATGAAGAATCTCATCATTAAATCTTAGAATCCGCTGGCGCGCTTGGCGCACTCGTTCTAATTCTTCTTTCTTACCCATATCATCGACTTTTTTATCTACGTTTTCAATACGTTGAGATAAAGCTTCAATGTCTTCTTTTATCTCGCTATTAACACCTTTTCCTATAATGCGGAAAAGCCATTGCCATAGATTAATTTGAATTGGTGGAATTTTGATCATCCCTACGAGGATAACCAAAATGCCTGCTGCGCCTGTCTCTAAAATATTTTGTAATTCTACCATTGTTTTTTTCCTCCGTTATCCTCTATAAGGACATTTGTCTTCTTTAATAAGTAGAGTTAATAATTTTAAACTCTACTTTTTTCATAGGAGGTGTGTTATGAGTAAAGGAGAAGAAAAAATTATAACACTATTACAGAAAAGTCAATACAATTTTGAAAGAGAAAAAAGTTTCGAAGATTTAAAAATGGGACGTTATAGATTTGACTTTTATGTTTATTATTATAACCGTATGGTTATCATTGAATTTCAAGGACAACAGCATTATCAATATATCGAAAAATTCTATCGCAATCGCGCCCAGTTCGAAAGCGCAAAAGAAAGAGATAGACGAAAGATAAGCTATTGTCTAGCGCATAATATACCAATTTACATAATTCCTTATTGGGAAATTGATAACATTCATACGGCAGCCGATCTATTCAATTCAAAGTTTTTAGCAAAAAGTCGCTGGAAAAATGACCAAGATTGGCAAAAGCATAAAATTTGACAACGGATATGAAAATTTGTTATACTATAATAGAGAGAGAGATAAGTGAATAATAAGGAGAGTAAATATGACTTATGAAATCGTATTATTCGCCTTTCTTTTTATTATTGTAGTATTATTATTTATATTTTATATTAGGAAGAATTTTGAATTTAAAAAATTAAAACAAGCCAAAGAAGACGAAATTAAAGACATATTTAAAGAAAGGTGGAATAAAGAAGAACAACATTTAAATAATTTACAACAAGTTAAAGAACGCGCCTTAGAAGAAAAGTATAATGAGAAAATTAAGTTTGCAAATGAAACTTATGAGCTTACGGTAGATGGGCTAAAAAAGAAACTCGAATCGGTTGAATTCGTTTTAAAAGAAAAAGAAAAACGATATGAGGAAGTAAACCAAGATTTAAACTTATATAAAGAAGGGAAAATTAAAGAAATTGATGGCGCCGCCGCTGAATACGAACAACGTAAGCGATTAGAAAATGTTAAAGCAATAGAAGAACATAATAATTCTATGAAAAAGGCTAGTGCCGAGCTTCAAGAACAATTAAAACGCTCTGAAGATGTTTTAAGAAATCAAATCGAAGAAATTAAAGCTGAATTAGAGGAAGAACGTAGAAAGCGCGAGGCCGTTAATGAAGAAATTTTACGACAGCGCGCCCTCGAAGAAGAACAAGACTTTTATCGTATTCAACTTGACCCAAACGATAAAGATGATGTGGAGATTTTAAGAAATATAGCTCCACGTCTACGACATCCGGAAGCTATTAATAAAGTTATCTGGTCTGGTTACTACCAAAAACCATTGGCAGAATTGCGTAAGCGTTTACTCCCACATGGAGACAAGAGTGGTATATATAAAATTACACGAATTAAAACTAATGAAATATATATAGGGCAAACCACTTCCATAGATAAACGCTGGCAAGAACATGTAAAAACGGCTTTAGGAGTCGGGACATTAGCTAATTCACAATTTCATAGAACTATGAGCAAAGATGGCCCAGAAGGATTCTATTTTGAAATTTTAGAGGAAGTAGAAAAAGATAAATTAAGAGAGCGAGAAGCTTACTATATCCAATGGTTTAAAAGTGACAAATTTGGACTTAACTCCAACAGTGGAGATAAGAATAAATAAACGCGACAGCGAAGGAGAATAAAATGGAATTAACAAACATTCAAAAACAAATTATTACAACAGAAGAACCTAAAGTAGTTGTACTTAGTAGCGCAGCAAGTGGAAAGAGCAGGGTAATTGTAGAAAGAATAAGATATTTGCTTAATCAAGGGGTTGACCCATCTAAAATTGTAGCAATTACTTTTACAAATAATGCTGCTTCAGTAATGTATGAACGATTGGGATTCCCAAATGGATTATTTATCGGAACTGTACATTCATACTGTAATTACTTACTCCGCGGCGGCGCTGTAGATACAACTGATATTATAAAACAAGAACGATTTGATGACTTATTTGAAGAGATTAAACATAATTTAGATTGTATTAAAGAAGTGGATTATTTGTTACTCGATGAAGCGCAGGATAGTACAAAAGCGCAATTTGAATTTTTCGAACTTATTAATCCAAAAAATTATATGTATGTAGGAGATGTAAAGCAGACAATTTTTACATTTAATGGTTCTGACCCAAATTATTTAATTAATCTATGGAACCAACCTGATGTAACCGTATATAAAATGACACAAAATTTTAGAAATGTATCTGATATTCTACGTTTTGCAAAAAAGTTTTTATATCGGTTAGGTCCAGATTATAACGACGATTCAATACCAATGCGGCGCGCCGATGATGAGAATTTGATTCATGTATTAGAAGGAAACTATACTCCATCTGAGGCGGTTGAATCACTTATTCGTACAAATGATCGGCTTGGCGCCGAGTGGGGCGACTGGTTCGTACTCTGTAGAACAAATAAAGATGTGGAATTGTTTCAGTTTCTTTTTGAAAAGAAAGGTATTCCAACCGATACTTTTAAACAATCAGATTTAACTAATTCTGAAATTAATAAGAAAATTAGTGAGAATACAATTAAAGTGCTTACAGCACACAGTGCCAAAGGTATGGAAGCTCCGTATGTATTATCATATAATATACGAGCTTATAACGATGATGAAGCGAGGTTGTGCTATGTGGCGGCAACTCGTGCGAGAGACTTTTTAATTTGGGCAAAGATGCCACCAAAGAAGAAAACGAAGAAAAAAATTGTTAATTGGGAATAATAAAATTTTATTTATAAAAGGAATATATTATAGGAGGTTAGTCGATGGAAAATAAATCTAAAGACGCAACAAGAGTAGAAGAATTTGTTAAATTAATTAAAGGTGAGGATACTACAGCTATTGCTATGGGTATTCAAAATCCTTCTATTTATAAGGACTTTTTAAACGCAAGTTCTACTGAAGAAAAAATTAGATATGGTTATGCAGCCGGTTTAATTACTTTAGATGACTTAGAATGGATTGAAGAAAATATGGAGAATTTAGGATTGACGTCACAGCAATCAAGTGCTGACAACGGAGAAGAATAAATTAAAGACGAGTTAGAAACTCGTCTTTTTTATTGATAAATTTTAATAATTTGACTTTTTACTCCTAATCTGTTATACTAATAATAGTATAAGAAAGGAGGCAAATCGATGTTTAAAGTCAAACGCAAAGATACAGGAGAAATTTGTCAAGTTTTGGATACATATTGCGAACAGCCTTTCCATTTTACCTATTTCTTAATTTGGGATAATAATGGATGGCGTTGGCGCCCAGCTGATAAATTTGTACCACCGAACTGGAAAGGAGACAGAAATGAAAAATAAGGTTTCAGAAATTGAATTTCATATTACATTTGGAGAAGCAGAAGATTGTATTCTTCGCGCAGCGGAATTGATTAAAGAAGGATATGAACTTTATTCATATAATTATGATACTCCAAAATTTACTTTTGGTGAGGAAACTGAACCATTCATTCATGTAACATTTAAAAGGAGTCACCATGAATAAACGAATCAAAAAGAAACAAATAAAAATGAATAATAAAAAACTTTGTGAACGCTATCCTTTTCTTATTCCTCGAAATAGGTGGACGGATAAAATAATGTGGGATAAGACAAATAAATATCTTATGCCTTATTCTTACACTGAACTCGATGCAATGCCAGATGGTTGGCGGCGCGCTTTCGGAATAGAAATGTGTGAAGAAATTAGAAAAGAACTTGTAAAATATAACTATCTTGATAAATATAGAATTGTACAAATTAAAGAAAAATTTGGCGGACTTCGGTGGTACGATTTTGGAGCACCAAAAGATTCAAAAATTTGGGAAATAATTGACAAATACGCCGAACTTTCTCACCACACATGCATGATATGCGGCAGACCAACAGAAACATCTTCTGATGGCTACTGGCTAGATACACTTTGCGATAAATGCAAAGAAAAAATTAATAGGAGATATTTTTATGGATAGTAGAATAAATAAGTTAATTGAATCGCTTGTAGAATCAGAAAAAGATAATTACGATTTTACTGACATCGTTGACCTACACAATGGAATCAATCGCCATATGCATCTTGGCGCCATTGATAACGATATAGCTGATGCAATTGACAATTATATTCGTTTTTTTAATAAGCAAGATGAACAAAACAATACCCCGATTGAAAAAAGAAAACCAATTAAAATATATATTGACTCAATTGGTGGTGACATCATGGGAACACTAACAATCATTGATTCAATTCGCCAGTCTAAAACTCCAATCTGGACAATTAATACTGGACAGGCATATAGCGGAGGATTTTTCTGTTTCATCGCAGGGCATAGACGTATTAGTTATCCCAACGCATCATTCTTATTCCATGAAGGTTCAACTGGTACTTTCGGAGATGCAAATAAATTCAATAATTGGGCCGACTTTTATAAGAAAATTCTTCGTAGACTGCGCGAGGTCACATTGAAATTTACCAAAATTAGTGACGAAGAATATAATGAGCATCAAAAAGATGATTGGTGGTTTTTCGCGGATGAAGCCTTAGAAAAAGGAATTTGCGATGAAATCTCGACAGAGTTTGTGTAAAGGAGACAATTAATGGAATATAATGCTAAATCTATTGAAACACTTTCATTTAGAGATGCTATAAGAGAACGTGTTGCAATGTACATGGGGAGCGCCGATAATCAAGGCGTTCTCCAGTGTGTTCGTGAAATTATCACCAATTCCATAGATGAAATGACAATGGGATATGGAGATACTATTTGGGTTGAATTAGATAATAACCGAGTAACAATTCAAGATAACGCTCGCGGAGTTCCATTTGGCTTACGTGATGACGGAACAGAAGTCATGGAAGCAATTTATACCATGCCTCACACAGGTGGTAAATTCGATGAAAAGGTTTATCAAAATGTCGCAGGTATGAATGGAATAGGAGCAAAAGGAGTGGCGCTATCTAGCTCTTACTTTTTTGCGTCTTCATGCAGAGATGGAAAACAAGCTACTCTTATTTTAAAAGATGGAATAAAAGAATCTTTTGAAATTGAAGAAATTGATGATATAGACCTTCATGGTACAGGAGTTACTTTTGTTCCTTCGCAAGAAGTTTATAATCTTGAGCCAATACATATTGATTTTAATGATTTAAAAGAAATGTGTAAGAACTGGTCTTACTTAACTCCTAATGTGAATTTTAAGCTCTACAATTACGATACTGGCGAAGAAATAAATTACAAATCAACAAATGGAATATTAGATTTTCTTAAAGATACAATCACAAAACCAATTCATAAAACTCCACTTTATATTTCAATAGAAGAAAATGGAATTGAATGTGAAGTTGCTATGCAGTGGGCGGCCGCCCGCAATGAACACTGGTATGTATTCACTAATGGATTGGCAAACTCAGAGGGCGGCACTTCACTTACTGGAGTAAAGACTTCTATAACTAATTTCTTTAAAAAGAAATTCAAGGGTGAATTTGCGGCTGATATTGCTCGTGGAGGACTTTACTATATCGTTAATTGTAAAATACCGAATCCATCATTTGCCAATCAAACGAAGACAAAAGTCAATAATCCTGAACTTCGCGGCCTGGCGCAACGTGCGACGACGCAAATGTTAGAAGATTTTAGTAGACGACATCCCGCAGAGTTTGAACAGATTTTAACTTTACTTACAAAAGAACTGAAAGCAGAAAGGGCGGCCGAGCGTGCTCGTAAACAAGTATTAGAAGCTGGAAAGGAAATTGAAAAAAATCAAAAGAAAAAAGTTTTTGCATCAGATAAGCTGAAAGATGCAGAATTTCTTGGAGAGAATTCAACACTTCTTCTCGTAGAAGGTAATTCCGCAGCAGCTTCAATGGCAGTTGCACGTGATGTCACTAAATATGGAATACTTGCTCTTCGCGGTAAAATGATTAATTGTTTGAGCAATCCTGATGAAAAGATTTTTCAGAATGAAGAAATCAAGCTTTTCCTTAGTGCAATGAATATAGTGCCAGGAAAATATAATAGTAATAAATTGAGATATGGAAAAGTAGCAATCTGTACAGACGCTGATTCAGATGGATCGCATATCGGTCTTTTGATAATGGCGGCGCTTCGTTATTTAGCACCAGAATTTTTAGATGAAGGACGTTTATACTGGTTACGCTCCCCACTTTATATCGTAAAGCAAGGGAAAAATGAATCATATTATTTTACTGACAATGAATTTGCTAAAGCAAAAAGTAAAGTAAAAGGTGAAGTTCAGCGTAATAAAGGACTTGGCGCCCTGTCCGAAGAACAAGCTCGGAGGTCAATGTTCACTGAAGAATTTCAGAGAATGGAGCAGTTAATTCCTACAGAAGACAGTCTCTATCTTTTAGAAGACCTCATGGGAGAGGATGTGCAGCCAAGAAGAGAATTTATTTTTAATAATATTGATTTCAATGAAATTAGAGAATAAAATTTGATTTCTTTTAAATTTTTATATATAATTTATATATAAGATGAAGAAAGGAGATATTATGAAACTTGTTAAAGTAAAATTCGAAAATAGCTATTTTGATAAGGTTTATTATTATCGAACTCAGTTTAACCTTATTAAAGGCGGAGTATATGATATTTGGGCTGATAAAACAACCCATTACTGTAATCCTGTAACTGTTATTGACGATAATGTTTCGACAAGAGAACTTCCTGTAGGAGTTGCTATTAGAGAAATTACTTCTGCAAAGGTAGTTGGTGCGCCGCCTAAGCCAACAGGTGGAATTGAAAACATTTATCTCAATGAAGATAAAGGAACGGTTGTTATTAAATGGGTTGATGGCACAAAAACCAAAGTAAAATGTCAAGATAATGAACCTTTCGATGCAGAAAAAGGAATTGCTCTTTGTTTTATGAAACGAGCCTTCTTTAATCGAGGATGTTATAATGATGTCTTTAAAAAGTATATAGGAGAAGTAGATGAGTAATTTAAGACCAATCATAGAAGATAGTTTTCAACAATATGCAGGAGCAGTATTACAGTCTCGTGCATTAGTTGATGTACGCGATTGTCTTAAACCATCTGCTCGTCAAATTTTCTATTGTCTTTATACAGATAAATTTCTTCATTCCAAGCCTTTTAAGAAGACCTTAAAAGGTATTGGTTCTGCTATGCGTATGTATATACATGGCGATTCAAGTTGTGAAGGAGTTATAATGCGGGCGGGTCAGCCATTTGCCATGCGTTATCCTCTTATTGAGGTAGAAGGTTCGTATGGTAATTTAATGGAGTCTGGCAATTGGTCAGCGCCACGTTATACTTCCGCGCGGTTATCTGCTTTATCAGAATATCTATTTAAAGATATTGATAAAGATACAATTGAAGAATGGAGAGATAACTATGACGATACAGAACAGTATCCAGTTGTACTACCGACGAAAGGATTTTTTAATATAGTAAATGGAACTATGGGTATTGGAGTTGGTGCTGCTTCTTCAATTCCGCAGTTCAATTTACAAGAAGTTAATAACGCTTTAATTTATCTTTTAAAAAATCCTGATGCTTCATTTGAAGAGATATATTGTGCTCCAGATTTTGCTACTGGCGCAGTATTATTAAATGAGAATGAAATTAAGGAAGGTTTAAAAACTGGATACGGATGTTCATGTAAGTTACGTTCAGTAATTGAATATGATAAATATGAGCGTTGTTTTATCGTTAAAGAAATTCCATATAGTGTATATACAAATACAATATGTAGAGAGCTTGAAGAAATTTTAAATGGAGATGAAAATCCAGGTATTGAAAGGTTTAATGACTTAACTGGTTCTTCTCCAAATATAAAAATTTATCTTAAAAGAAATGCTAATCCAGACCGTTTATTAAAATTCTTATATAAGAATACCTCACTTCAGTCTTATTATGGAATTAATATGACCATGTTAGAAAATGGTCGTTTTCCAAAAGTATTTGGCTGGAAAGAATTATTACAATCTCATATTAACCATGAGAAAATAGTATATAGACGAGGTTTTGAATTTGACCTTAATAAGAAGTTAGCAAGAGTTCATATTTTAGATGGTTTGTTAATTTGTTTGGCTTCTATTGATGAAGTAGTACAAGTAATTAAAAAATCAGCTACTACTGCCGCGGCGAGTAAGTCATTACAAGAAAAATTTCTCTTAGATGGCGCGCAGGCTAAGGCAGTACTTGATTTAAAGTTATCAAGACTTGCTCATTTAGAAGTAGAAAAAATTGAAAACGAAAAAAAGAAACTTGAATCTGAAATTGAAGAACTTCGAACTATTCTTAATAATGAAGACAAATTCAATGAACAATTAATAAATGGATGGAATGAGGTTTCAAAAAAATTTGGTGATAGTAGACGCACTCAAATCTTAAATATTGAAAATGAGGATGATGAACCAAAAGAATTACGTAAACTATCTATTAACCTATCCAATTTAAATAACATCTATGTCCATGAAGTATCCTCACTTTATTCTCAAAGTCGAGGCGGCGTAGGTAAAAAATTTAAAATGAATAAGGGAGAATTTATTATTTCTACTCAAAATGGAGATAATAAAAGCATAATTCTTTTCTTTACAAAAAGCGGAAACTATTATCATTCTAAATTAGCTGATATTCCAACTGGTGAAGTAGTTCCAGTTGAGTCAGTTTGCGCTATGAGTAGTGAAGAAGAAGTTTGTTATATGAGAGTAGTCGATAAAGAAACTCTCAAAAATAATGAAAACAATATTATCTTTTTCACAAAACACGGATTTATGAAGAAAAGTAAGCTAAGCGAATATAATGTTACAAGACAGACAGGTGCAAAGGCTTTAACTTTAGAAACAAATGATGAAATATGTTCTGTAGCTGTAACAAATGATAGTCGTGTTGGTATGCTTACAGCGCGCGGTCAGTTTGTAATTTGTGAAACCAAAGATGTACGTTCTATTGGTCGTGTTGCCAAAGGAGTAAAAGGGATTAAATTAAACGAAGGAGATCAATTAGTATCTGCAAAAGAAATTTCAAACAATACTAAAGAAATTATTAGTATTAGTAAAATGGGTTATACTAAGCGAACTCCAATAAGTGACTTCTCTGTAACTAATAGAGGAGTTAAAGGTGGTAAAATCCATAAGTTAAAAGATAATACTGATGAATTAGTTTCTTTCTTACCAATTAGTACAGAAACAGAAGTTATAGTTGTTGCAAATAAAACTCAAATTAAAATTAAACTATCTGATGTTAATCTTTTAAGCAAAGGCGCGCAAGGTACAAAGACAATTAAAATTACTGACAGTACAAGCGTTATTGGAATGACAATTTTTTAAGAAAAAAGAGCTATCAAAATTTGAGTTTTAATAAAATTTAATATATAATATATATAGAAAGTTGAGAGAAAAGAAAAACTTTCAAAAATAAAATAAACTAAACTAAATTATTTATTTAAAAGGAGAAAAAAGATTATGAAGCTGACAGAAAAGTCTAACGAAGTATTTGAGTATGTAAAGAACAATGGTGGTAAGGTTTCCGTTCCTGAGCTGGCAACTGCTCTTGATAGAACAGAGAGATCCGTTGGTGCAAATGTTACTGACCTGACAAAGAAGGGTCTGGCAGTTAGAGAAAAGGTTGAAGTAGAAGGCGCAGAGAAGCCAGTTACTTATGTAGTTCTGACCGATGAAGGAAAGGTTTTCGTTCCGAGCGATGATGAGTAATTTTTAATAGATCGGAGGGTTTATACCCTCCAAGATTTATTATTTTATTTAACGAACCAAACGAACAGAAACAGATAAACAGGAGAAAAAAATAAATGTTAAGACAAGCCGAAAATAGATGTAAAGTAGAAGGTATTCTTGCTGAAATTGATATTAAGCCTGGTCATTTTAATAAAAATGGACAGACTATGGATTCAATTGGTGGTCATATTATTGTTAAAGTTACGCAGAAGATTAGCGGAGAGGAAAAGGAACTCGCAATTCCTGTTCATATGTTCGCATCTAAGCTGACTAACAAGGGTACCCCGAATCCGGCTTATGAATCTATTAAAAAGGTAATGGATGAATATGTCAGTATTGCCGCATCTGAGAATGGTGAAGACGGCGCTGATAGAGTCAGAATTACTAGTGGTAGTGTTCGTATGAATGAATACTACAGCCAGGATGGTAGACTTATCTCTTTCCCAAGAATTAATTCTTCTTTTGTTACAAGAATTAATAAGGGAGATTGTAAGCCTGAAGCAACTTATACAGCTGAGTTTGTAGTTGCAAATAAGGCAGAAGAAATTGATAGAAATGGCGAGCCGACAGGAAGATATAAGATTGATGCTATTATTCCACAGTATGGTGGTAAGGTAGATGTAGTTCCGATGTACGCACAGAGCGCCGGAGTCATTGATGCGGTTTCTACATATTGGAATGTTGGTGATACTGTAAAGGCAAATGGTCGTCTTGATTTTTCCGCAACAACTGAAACAATTATTGAGGAAGTTGATTTTGGTGAGCCGATTGAGAAGACCAGAACCATTAATAGAAGTGATTTGATTATTACTGGTGGTTCGCAGGAACCTCTGGAAGGCGATTTTGCATTTGATAATGCAGAAATTCAGAACGCTCTTGCTGATAGAAAGCTTAGACTTGAAAATCAGAAGAGCAAGGATATGTCTAGAGCTGCTTCTAAGCAGACGCCACCGCAGACATCTAATAATGGTTTTGCAGACCTGGGATTTTAATTGGAGGTAGGCTCATATGATTGATATTTTAAATATTGAGCCTACGGTTATTTCAAGAGATTTAAAAGGAAAATATATCTTACTTTACGGGAAGCCAAAGACTGGTAAGACTACTATGGCTTCTCGTTTTCCTAAAAATCTACTAATTGCTTTTGAAAAAGGTTATAACGCTATTGATGGAATTAAAGCTGTTGATATTAATAAGTGGACAGAATTTCGTCAAGTATTAAAGCAATTAGAAAAACCCGAAGCTCGCGAAATGTATGATACAATTACAATTGATACTACTACAATTGCATATGAAATGTGTGAACAGTTTGTATGCGCTCAAAATGGTGTTCAATCAATTCGTGATATTCCTTGGGGTCAAGGATGGACTCTTACTAAAAAGGAATTTGAGAATTGTTTAAGAAAAATTACAATGCTTGGATATGGTCTTGTGCTTATCAGCCATATTGAGACAAGAAAAGAAAAGTTAGCTGATGATAGCGAAATTGAAATTTTGGCGCCGAGTATGCCAAAGAGATGTTATGAAGTAGTTAATCAAATTGTAGATATTATTGGTTATATCGCTACTGAATGGGATGAGAATGGAAACAGTCAAAGATGGTTATATACTCGACAAACTCCTACCGTAATGGCAGGTAGTCGTTTTCCATACTTAGTTCCTAAAATTAAGCTTGGTTACGACGAACTGGTTAAAGCTATTAACGAAGCTATTGATAAGCAGCGCGATGAAGATGGCGCAACAGTCGTTGATAAAATTGAATCTAAGGTTGAGGAAGAGCTTAATTTTGATGAGATTAGAGAAGAAGCAGCACAGCTGTGGACAACCTTAGTTGGTGCGGATGAATCAAATGCTGACAGAATTTTGAAAAAGGTTGAAATGGTATTTGGTAGAAAGATTAAACTTTCAGAGATTACTGAAGACCAAAAAGATTTATTCTATCTGGTTCTGTTGGACATGAGGGAAATGAATAGTTAAATATATAAGTTAAAGCGTATCTTTTAGATACGCTTTTTAAATTTGACAAATTCCTTAATTTATGTTATAATATAATAAAGAATAAGAAAGGAGTTTTATATGGCGAAGAAATTGGCGATTGTACATTGTAGAGTCTGCGGCGGAGATATAGATCGTAATATAGATTTAGAAGGCAAAGAATGGATAATGGCTTCTCGTAATTATTTCTATCATAGAAAGTGTTATGAAGATTGGAAGCATGCTGTCCCCGCAACAGACGAAGAATACCACGATTATATATATGATTTTATTTCTCGTGATTTAAAAGTACCTTATGACTATCATATGTGTGAAGCGCAAAGAAAAAAATTTCTTAAAGAAAAAATGACTAATAAAGGTATTTTTTTTGCTTTAAAATATTTTTATGATATAAAACATAATGATTGGGATAAAGGTCATGGAGGTATAGGAATTGTACCTTTTATATATACAGAATCATGTAATTATTGGGCAAAAAGAGAACAACAAAGTGCTGGTACTGTTGCAGAAATTGAACGTCAGATGCGCGAAGCAGCAGAAAGAACTAAAGTTAAAATTAAAAAACAAAATCCTAAAAAAGAAAAATATAAAGTCGATTTTAGTGTATTAGATGATTTGGAGGATGAAGAGTGATAGACAAAAGAGATATTCAACAAATTCTCGGCTGTTTAATGAAGAAGCCTCAATTATTAAGTGAAATTGATAAATATTCTTTTGTTCTAACTGATTTTCCAACTCGTTTTGAACGGTCAATTTTTATGGCGATCAATGGTTTATATCGAAACGGCGCCACAAAAATTCAACCAATTGATATAGAGAATTTTATAGAACCAGATCAAGTATCTGCGAAAGCTTTTAAAGATAAAAATGGTATTGAATATCTTCAAGATATAATAGAATTATCTGAAGTAGATAACTTTGATTTTTATTATAATCGTTTTAAAATGTTAAACCTTTTAAAAGATTTGAAAAAGCAAGGTTTTGATACAGATGAATTTTATTGTGAAGATTTAACAAATCCAAAATGTGAAGAAATTAATGAACAATTTAACTTTTTAACTCCCAAAAAAATAACAGATGCAGTAAGAAAAAAATTACTTGGAGTAGAATCAAAATATGAAACAAGTGATGAAATAGAAATTGAATCTGCCGCAGCTGGAATGGAGGATTTAGTTAATGAGCTTGGCGCAGCATATGAAATTGGTATGCCAGTTCAAGGCGCAATTTATAATCAAGTTATAGACGGAGCAAAAAAAGGTACATTAACAATACGAAGTGCGGCGAGTGGAGTAGGTAAAACATCTAATGCAGTAGCCGATGCTTGTTATTTAGCTTATCCTTTTAGATATAATAATATAACTTGTCAATGGGAACAAAAAGGAAATAGTGAAAAGGTTTTATTCATTGTTACAGAACAAAGATTTAAAGAAGTAAGGTTAATGATTCTTGCTTATTTAACTGATATAAGTAGAAGCCGTTTTAAATATGCAGATTTTTCACAAAGAGAAAGAGCGATTATCACTCAGGCAATTCATTTAATGGAGAAATATAGTGAAAATTTAATATTGGTTAAAATGCCAAATCCAACAATTGAAACGGTTAAAACAATTGTAAGAGAAAATTGTATTGTACATGATATTGGTTATGTATTTTATGATTATATTTTTATTGGACCTTCTTTATTAAATGAGTTTAAGGGATTTGCTTTAAGAAATGATGAAGTATTACTTATGTTTGCTACAGCATTAAAAGATTTAGCAGTTGAATTAGATGTGGCGATGTTTACATCAACTCAATTAAATGCTAAAGGTGATGATAATAAAGATATACGAAATGAAGGTTCGTTGGCGGGCGGCCGTAGTACAATTAATAAAGCTGATAATGGCGCGATTATGGCTAGACCGACTAAAGAAGAATTAGAATTGTTAGAACCTTTATATGAAAATCATCCAGAAAATAAGCCGAATTTAGTAACTGATATATTTAAAGTCCGTAGTGGCGAATGGACACAAGTTCGTATTTGGTCTGATATGAATTTAGGTACTCTAAGAAAACGTGATTTATTTATTACTGATTCAAGAATTGAACCAATAGAAAATTTTAATACAAGAGATGATTATGAAATTAAAAGTTGGGATGATAGTGAATATGAACATTTAAAAGTAATAGTAGAAAGGTTAAATCGCGGTGAAGTAGTTGATTGATTATAAAAGTATTATAGAACAATTAGATACTCAAAAAGTTATTCAACTGATGGAAACTCTAGGTTCTGATGATTACGTACAGAAACCAGGATATGTAATTTTTAAAACTATATGTCATAATGAAGATGCAAGTGAAGCATCTATGAAATTATATTATTATGAGAATAGTCATATCTTTCAGTGCTATACAGAATGTGGTTCAATGGGTATTTTTCAATTTTTAAAAACCTATTACGAAACCAGGCAGCTAGACTATGATTGGTATGAAGATGTATATAAAGTAATACTTGACTGTAGTAATTACAGACAGTTAGACGGCTTCGCGCCGAAGAAGTATAAGAGTATACGTTCTACTTATTCGGCGCCCGAGCGTATCGAGTTGCCAACTTATCCAAAAGGAATTATAGATTGTTTTACTAAGTTTTATCCACAAGAGTGGTTAAAAGACGGGATTAGTAAGTCTGCGATGGATAAATTTGATATTCGATATTCTATTCCTCAAAATAAAATTATAATTCCCCATTATAACGTAGATGGAAAACTTATTGGTATACGAGGGCGCGCACTTAACGAATGGGAAGTAGAGAATGTGGGTAAATATATGCCGGTGCAAATAGAAGGAAAATGGTATAGTCATCCACTTTCACTTAACTTGTATGGATTAAATAAAACAAAAGAAAATATACGAAGAACCGGAGTTTGTTTCTTATTTGAAGCGGAAAAATCAGTACTTCAATTTGAAGGATTTGATTTCGCCAATTGCTCAGTTGCAGTATGTGGAAGTCAATTTAATAAACATGCTTTAAAAATATTAATGCGAGCATCGCATCCGGGTGAAATTGTTATTTGCTTTGATAAAGAAGAAAAATCAGGTAGTGATGAGTATTTTAATAAGCTATATTCAATAGGAAAAAAATATCAGAATTATGCAGATTTTTCATTTATATATGATAGAGAAAACTTATTAGATATGAAAGATAGTCCAACCGATAAAGGGGCAGACATATTTTGGAAACTTTATAAAAGAAGGGTAAAAATAAGATGATATTATCAATGAATGAACAAAAAGACTTATTAGAAAACCTTATAAAAGATTTGGATAATTTAACTGATTTAGTTGCAGTCAAAGGTATTCAGTACTTAACAGATGCTAAACTACAAGCCTATATGCTTAAAACAACTTTTATTATAGAGGAGCGATTATATGAAGACAAAATTGGTAAATAAAGATATTAGAAATAACTATACAAATGAACTGCTTATGGAGCGTGGGCTTACAGAAAAAGAGCTTGAATATTTTCTCAATGTTCCGGATGCATCTGCTTTAGAAAGTCCAATTAAATTATATAATATTGAAGAAGGCTATAAACTTTTTGATAAAATTATTAATTCAAAAAACTGTAATTTATGTATCGTGGTCGATTCCGACGTAGACGGCTTTACCTCGGCCGCAATCTTCATACAGTATCTACGTAAATTTAATAAAGATATTGGTATTATTCCTATTCTACATGAGGGGAAAGGACATGGACTGTCTGATACTGTTGATAAAATTTTTAATTTAATAGAAAATGATATGATAATCAAATATGTAATACTACCTGATGCTGGTAGTAATGACTATGAATATATTGAACAGCTCGGCGCCGAAGGTATCGAGTGTTTGATTTTAGACCATCATATTGTAGAACCAGATACCAAGTTTTCGAACCATAGTGTTATAATTAATAATCAGCTATCACCGAATTATAATAACAAAGACCTATGCGGCGCTGGCGTCACCTGGCAATTTTGTAGATATTGTGACAGTATGTATAAAACAAATTATGCAGGAGAATTTATTGACTTGGCAGCATTGGGTATTGTATCTGATATGATGTCTATGTTAGAGCTTGAGAATAGATATATTGTTCATACCGGTTTTTTCAATATAAAAAACTATTTCTTCCAAGCATTATGTGAAAAGCAATCGTTCTCAATGGGAGGGAAAGTAACTCCCATTACAGTTGCATTTTATATAACCCCTCTAATTAATGCAATGATTAGAACTGGTACGATGGAAGAAAAGCAACGATGTTTTGAAGCCTTTATTGATGGACATAAGATGGTCGAGTCTCATAAGCGCGGGGCTAAAGGTACGTTTGAAGAAGTTGCTATCGAATCGGCACGGGAGTGTACAAATGCAAGGGCAAAGCAGAATCGTATTTTAGATAAAGCTGTTGAAGAATTGGAAATTAAAATTCATAAATATGACTTATTAGAAAATAAAATTCTATTTGTAAGACTTGATAATGAAAATTTTCCTCCAGAGTTAAACGGACTTACTGCTATGAAGCTGGCGGCCAAATATCAGAAACCAACTATTGTAGCACGGTTGAATGATGAGGGAGAGATTAAAGGCTCAAGTAGAGGATTAAATGATTCAGAGCTGACTTCATTTAAAAACTTTATGGATGAAAGTGGATATTTTACTTTTACGGCTGGTCGAATTTAATGGCCTGTAACACCTTTTCCGTTTATCAACGGGGTCGCATATGCGGCTAACGAGAAACCCTCAGCGAGTAAAGTCGGTGGGAACCTCGTGGGAAACACTAAGCTCATTTTATTTCTTATAAGGGGAGATAAAATGAAAAAATATAAAGAAAAAGCCATTTATAAAATTGAAAATAAAATTAATCATAAAATATATATAGGACAAAGCATTAATCCAGAAGAACGATTTGAACAACATATAAGTAGATATTATCGTTATAGAAGTTTAATTAACCAAGCCATCGAAAAATATGGAGTACAAAATTTTAGTTTTGAAGTGTTGGGATGGTTTGAAGATTATAACGAAAAAGAAAAAGAATATATTTCTTATTATAATTGTTTGGTACCAAATGGATATAATGTTTTACCTGGAGGAGAAGAACCTCCACATAATCATAATGGTGCAAAAATAACTGAACAACAAGCTATCTTAATTCAAAAAGATTTACTTGATTGGAGAATTCAGAGACGTACTATTGTAAAAAAATATAATATCACTCAAGATATGGTTCGTCATATTATTGACGGAACTGCTTGGTATAATGAAAATTTAACATACCCTTTACGTCCAACTGAAAAAGAAATTAATAATTGGCGAGCAGAGCAAGTAATAGATATGCTCAAAAATACAACTTTATCTCAAAAAGAAATCGGTCAAAAAGTAGGTTGGAATAGAAGTGCAGTAACAATGATTAATATAGGTCAAAATCATCACAAAGATGATTTAGATTATCCAATTAGAAAATGAGTTTAGTGAAACCTGTAACGACTAGTCTCAATCGGAGACGTAAGATTGCTATTGATACGCAATTTGAAATGGGTGTTCTACCTAATAAGGTAGTAAAAAATAGTCTATCCTTTTGGAAACAAAAGATTAAGATGCATGATAACGCATGTGGTATTGGTATTTTAGACAAGAACCTTTCAGCTTTCCATGAATATGCAAATAAAGAATTAGCAAATATTGATTTCGGTGAGACGTGGTATGAAGTTAATTTTGAGCGTATTGCCGCAGATTCTGATATTGCTGATTTAATTATAGACATTGCAAAACATGAAGATTTGTGGGGTCAGCATAATAATGAACCATTGATTCATATTAAGGATATTAATATTACAAAAAATGATATTCGTATTATGGGTAAGAATCAAGATACGGTTAAAATAGAAAAGTTTGGAATTGCATATATGAAATTCCATGCAAAAGATTTTATTAGTGAATTGGCACAGTATGATTCTATTAAGTTAGAAGTAGTTGGTAGAGCAAACTTAAATGAATGGGGAGGAAGATATACACCTCAAATTTTTATCACTAACTATCAAATTGAAGATGGGAGTTTAGGATTCTAATGAAGTGGGAAGAATATATAGAAGAATATTACAAATCACCACTAGATTTATCCGAGTGGTGCAAAACAAATCTTGAATGTCCAGTATGTGAAGGTTCGATTTATAAAAATATACGTTATGTCTTAGCATGCAATCCTCCTAAATATCGTTATAAATGTCTGAAATGTGGATGGGAAGAAATATGGTATTAAAAATGGAAAAATATAAAACTTATGAATTTAATTCTGCCTCTCAAGAAATAAAAGATGTAAATAATAATAAAATTATTATTGTAGGAAGACACGAATTAATAAAATTAAAAGATTCATTTATAGATAAAATATTAGGTCGTTCTTGGTATATTTTAGATGGAAAAAGAGTAGTAAATGTTGGACGAGGTTCATATGTAGAAGTAAGATGCTTACAATTAAAAACTTGTGTAGGATGCAAATATTTATGTTATAATAACGCTGGTTCTGCAGAATGTTCTAAAAATTATGAGAAGATTTGTTTTAAAACAAATTATCTTTTAAAAGAATATTATGACTAATATTATTTGACAAATTAATAAAATTTTGATATACTATATATAGAATAAAAAAGAAAGAGGTAAATGTGAATGGAGAAATTAAGATACCCTGGTTCTCTGCATAATCATACTGATTTCAGTAACTTTCGTTTGCGCGATAGTATTAATACTGTAGAATCATTAATTGATTATGCAATTGAACTTGGTCATGAAGTAGTAGCAATTACCGAACATGATACAATAGCTAGTGCGGTTAGAGCAGAAAAATATTACAATAAAATTAAAAAAGATAACCCTAACTTTAGGGTTCTTTTTGGTAATGAAATTTATTTAGTTAGAAATGGATTAACGAATCAAAATTTTAATAAAGATTTTGATAGATATTATCATTTCATTTTAATTGCAAAAGATGAAATTGGTCATCAACAAATTCGTGAAATATCAACTCGTGCGTGGATGAGAAGCTGGATCGCGCGCAGGATGCGTAGAGTACCAACGTATTATCAAGATTTAATTGATATTATTGGAGCAAATCCTGGTCATGTAATTGGAAGTACGGCTTGTCTTGGAGGATGTCTTCCAACTCAACTTATGAGGTTACGTGATACTGGCGCGCCTTCGATGGATAAAATTAAAGTTTGGATTAACCAAATGCAAAAGATTTTTGGCGGAGATGATTTTTATTTTGAAATGCAACCATCGAAGAATAAAGACCAGATTTATGTGAATAATGAGTTGGTTAAATTGAGTGATGAGTTAGGAATTAAATATATAATTACAACCGATTCTCATTATTTGAAAAAAGAAGATAGGCCAATTCATAAAGCTTTTCTTAACGCTCAGCAGGGAGATAGAGAGGTTGATGATTTTTATGCAACAACTTATCAAATGAGCGATGAAGAAATTAGGGGTTATATGGAAGAAGAACTTGGAGAAGAGGTTCTTCAAAAAGCATATCAGAATATAATTGAAATTAAAAATAAATGTAAAGATTTTACATTAATGAAATCATTGAATATTCCAAGATTGAATTGGAAAAATCATCATGCTCATAATAATGAAATAGAATTTTATAAAAATAAAATTCCTTATATAAAAACTTTTTTAAAGTCAGAATATTTTGAAGATAATTTATTGGTTTATGCAATAGTTGATAGAATTAAAAATGATGAAACCTTAAATAATCAAGAAACTTATGACGAAATTAATGCCTGTCTTGAAGACACCTGGGTTTCTTCCGAAGTAAATGGAAGTAGATGGAGTGCATATTTCTTAAATCTTCAAAATATAATTGATGTATGCTGGGATGCTGGAACATTGGTAGGAGCTGGTCGTGGATCTGGTGTAGGATTTATTTTGTTGTATCTTTTAGGAATTACACAAATAAATCCACTTCGAGAAAACAGCCCAACAAAAAGATGGAGATTTCTTAATCCTGAACGTGTATCAGTACTTGATGTAGATATTGACATCGAAGGCGGCCGGCGCGCAGAAGTATTGAATAGATTTAGAGAAGTATATGGTGAAGACAGGGTTGCAAATGTATTAACTCTTAAAACTGAAAAATCTAAATCTGCAATTCTCACAGCAGCAAGAGGATTAGGTATTGATGTAGATACGGCGCAATATTTATCTTCATTTATTGAAGCTGATAGAGGACAGTTAAGAACATTACATCAAACTTTTTATGGCGATCCAGATAACGGAATTAGTGCATCAAAACAGTTCCGAATTGAAATGGAAGAAAATTATCCAGAGCTTTGGAACGTTGCCCAAGGAATTGAAGGACTTATCAATGGAATGGGTATTCATGCAGGTGGAGTTATTTTCGTTGACGAACCATTTACAAATTCAACGGCACTTATGCGGGCGCCAAGTGGTGAAATTATTACACAATTCGATTTACATGATGCAGAAGATACTGGATTAATCAAATATGATATTCTTTCAGTAGAAGCATTAGATAAAATTCATAATTGTATTGATTTAATTTGTGAATATGGTTATGAGAAAGAAGAATCGACATTAAAAGAAACTTATGAGAAAATTGTAGGTGTATATAATTTAGAAAGAACTAATCCCGAAATGTGGAAAATGTGTTGGAATCACGAAGTAATGAGCTTATTCCAAATGGAAAAACAGTCTGGAATAAGTGGTATTGCAGCAATGAAACCAACTTCAGTAGATGACTTAGCAATTTTAAATTCAGCGATTCGTCTTATGGCTACGGAAAAAGGTGGAGAAATGCCAGTTAATAAATTGGCAAGGTTTAAAGCACATCCATCTGATTGGGATTATGAATTACAAAAATACGGACTTGGCGCCGAAGCCAAAGAAATCCTTCAACCAATATTAGGTATTTCTTACGGCTTATGTATCGCTCAAGAACAATTTATGCAATTAGTTCAGCTTCCGGAGTTAGGTGGTTTTAATCTAACATGGGCAGATAAATTAAGAAAATCAATTGCAAAAAAGAACCCAGCGGAATATGAGAAGTTAACTGAAGAATATTTTGAAAAGATTAAAGAGCGCGGCTGTAATGAACAGCTTTGTAAGTATGTATGGAATGTACTTATTGCGATGAGTAAGGGTTATGGATTTAATCTATCTCATACATTAGCATATTCAATTATTGGATTACAAGAATTAAATTTAGCATATCGTTATCCAATTATTTTATGGAATTGCGCTTGTTTAATTAGCGATAGTGGCGGCAATGAACGAGAAGAAATTTTTAATGAAGAAGATACAGATAGAAACAATAATGAACAAACCTTTGATGACGTATCAATGGGAATTTTTGAAGATGGCGCTAACGTCGAACCAGAAGAAACCGATAGTAATGATAGTGCCAAGGCGCGGAAAACCTCCAAAATCAATTATGGAAAAATTGCTACAGCAATTGGAAAAATGAAAACTGAGGGAGTTAATATTATTGCAACTGATATTAATAAATCGAAGTTTACATTCGCGCCTGACATAAATAGAAATAGTATTATCTATGGACTCAGCGGTATTACTAAAGTTGGAGTAGATTTAATTCATCAAATAATAGATAATAGACCATATGATTCTATTGAAGATTTTTTGAATAAAGTTAAGATTAATAAGCCTCAAATGATTAATTTGATTAAGGCGGGCGCCTTCGATAATATTTGCAAAGGGAACGATCGTGTTCAAGCAATGAAAGATTATATCGATGTAATTGCTGATAAGAAAAAACGTATCACATTACAGAATATGAAAATGTTAATTGATTTTAATTTAATTCCAAAAGAATATGATTTTCAATGTAGAGTTTATAACTTTAATAAATATTTAAAAAAGAATAAAATAGATAATTCATATGGTTTAGATAATATAGCATTATCATTCTATTCAGAAAACTTTGATATGGATTTATTATCTACATCAAATGATTATGTTTTTATAATTAAACAAACTGATTGGGATAAAATTTATAAAAAACAAATGGATATTATTAGACCATTTATCAAGGAACATAATGAAGAATTATTAGAAGCAGTTAATAATAGGTTATGGCATGATATGTGGGATAAATATTGTCTTGGTAATATCAGTCAGTGGGAAATGGATTCAATTTCATGTTATGTACATGACCATGAATTAAAGAATTTAAAAACTGGATTATATGGCTTAAGTGATTATACCAAGTTACCAGAACAGCCGGAAGTTAATTATGAATTTAGAGCGAAAGATACAGGAAAGAAAATTCCTTTGTTTAAAATTCATAGAATTGCAGGAACAGTATTAGATAAAGATAAAGCAAAGAAAACCGTAACTTTGTTAACCACAACTGGAGTAGTTAATGTAAAAATATTTGGTGATGCTTTTACACATTATGATAAACAATTATCAGAAAAAAGACCCGATGGAACAAAAAAAGTAATTGAGAAATCATGGTTTTCAAGAGGAAATAAAATTATAGTAACTGGAATTAGACGTGAAGATAATTTTATTGCAAAAAAATATAAAAATACTCCACATCATTTAGTTGAATTAATTACATCAATTGAAGATAATGGATATATTAAAACAGAATTGGAGCGTATGGAAATATGAGTTATGGCTTATATGATGCAGACCTTCGCTATTATCCAATTCCTTTCTATAATTTAGAATTAATGAAACTATCCTCCTATTACAAACATAAAAGAGAGATTGTTGGATTAGCTCCAACTTTCTCTCCATATCATTATAGTCATTTTATTATAAGACAAGATTTTTATAATTCAAAGCCGTTAAATTTAACTTATAAGAATATTGAATATGGCGGCCGCGCCTTCGATGGGCAAAAATATAAACCATTACCTATAGAAATAGAATTAATGAAACCAGATATTCAATTATATGCAAATGCACCTTTTCCAAAAAGTAAAAAATACCAAATTCCAATTAGCACAATGAGACGAGCAGAACATATACGACTTTCTCTTGATGGTAAAACGATTTGGAAAGACTACGAAAAACAACTACGGCGCGGACACGGTATACATGGAATTATTTTTCACGATTATAATTTAAATAACGTTGAGGATGCTATTGATTTTATAAAAGATAATTTATCTGAATGGATTCCATCCCAAACTGGGCGCCGGATCGGTGCAAAGTTTCCAATTCAAGTTAATAATAAAAAGGATTTATTTAAATGGTTATGTATCAATCCTATGGGTTCTTATTACTCATTACAACATAATGGTTTAATAGATGAAAGTTATATACCAGAATTAGTTGAAATAAAAAAAGAATTTAGTACATTAAAACAAACTTCAATTAATATAAATAATCTTTTTACAGAAGAAGAATTAATTAATGGTGGAATACAACGTATATTTCATAATATAATAAACTTACGTACTCAACACCTTATTTTTCCACTTATATTTAATGAATCCTTTTTCATTAATAATAATTGGAAGATGGTTATGAAATTAATTCTTCGTTATAATCAGCACTTAGTCGTTAGTGCAGGAAATAAATATTTTAAATATACAGAACCCTACGAAACTTTGTATAGTTATGCTAAGGCGGCGATTAAACAATATCAAATTAATGAACCGTTATTAACTAAAGAATCAATTCAATCTATTTTTCAATTTGTAAGAGAAAACAACTACGAATTATTCAAAGACTTCTACGAATATCGTGGGGAGGAGGTAAGATAATGACAGGTGAAGAAATTAGAGATAAAATTAATTTTAATAATCAACAAATCCAATCTCTATTAGACCCTTCTATTTTTATTATTCAACCTGAGGTACAAAAATATATGGAAGATAATGAACATCTTCAAACAATTTGTCCGCATGTATATAAGAATAATAAATGTATTTATTGTGGTTTAATAAAATAAATTAACAATCCTTAATATATAAATTTGCTTAGGAGGAATACATGCAATATATTAAAAAAAGAGATGGAAGAGTAGTTGAATTTAATAGAAATAAAATTGTTAATGCTATATTAAAAGCCTTCGAAGAAATAGATGGAGAAATTTCAGATTATGCACTAGAGAAAGCTAATAATATAGCTAATTTTATCAGAGATAAAACTGATGAAATTTTAACAGTTGAACAGATTCAAGACTTAGTAGAAAATGGTCTTATGGCTACAAAAAGAAAAGATGTAGCTAGATCATATATTCGTTATCGTCAAGAGCGCGAGCGCGTAAGAAAATGGAATTCTCAAATGATGGATTTGATGTCTTCTAAATTAGAAGCAACAAATATTGAGAATCAAAATGCCAATGTAGATGAACACTCATTCGGCGGTCGGAAAGGTGAGGCTGAATCGGTTATTTTTAAACAATATGCTCTTGATAATTTGATGAGTGAAAAGTCAAGAATGAATCACTTAAATAATGAGATTTATATTCACGACTTAGATAATTATGCAGTTGGTATGCATAACTGCTTATCAGTTCCTTTTGATAAGTTACTTGCTGAAGGTTTTAATACAAGACAAACAGATGTGCGGCCCGCAAATAGTGTAAATACTGCTTTTCAATTGGTTGCAGTTATCTTTCAGCTTCAATCGCTTATGCAATTTGGTGGAGTAAGTGCTACACATCTTGATTGGACGATGGTTCCTTATGTAAGGAAAAGTTTTTATAAACATTATAAAGATGGATTGAAATATATAGAAAATATAGATTATCACGAAAATGAAAAAACTTTTAAACCAGAAGAGTATCCATTAGATTATTATAAAAAAATTAATGATGGGCCTGCTTACACTTATGCTATGGACATGACAGTAAAAGAAACTCAGCAAGCTGTCGAAGGTATGTATCACAACCTTAATACATTACAAAGCAGAAGTGGAAATCAATTACCTTTTACCTCAATTAATTACGGAACATGTACCTTACCAGAAGGTCGCATGATTATTAAAGCACTTCTTGAAGGCTCGATCAAGGGTGTTGGTAAATTACATAAAACTCCTATCTTTCCATGTGGCATTTTCCAATGTATGAAAGGAGTAAATAGAGAGCCTGGTGACCCAAATTATGACTTATTTAAATTAGCACTTGAATCAACTGCGCGCCGTCTATATCCAAATTATGCGAATGTAGATTGGACAGGTAACATTGGCTATGATAAAAACGATCCAAAGACTTATTTCAGTACCATGGGATGTCGCACGGCAAATGGAGCTGATATTAATGCTGATCCTGGCGTAAATCCCCAAACAAAAGACGGACGAGGAAACATCTGTCCTGTAACAGTTATAATGCCAACTTTAGCAATGCAAGCTGGTAATGTAGAAGACTTTATGATTTTGCTTGATGAGAAAATCCATGAAGCAAAAGATATGTTAATTGAACGGTATGAATATATTTGTTCACAGGATGCCTCGGCCGCTAAATTCATGTATGAAAACGGAACAATGATTGGTTATAAACCTGAAGAAGGGATTCGTTCCGCGCTCAAACATGGTACACTTTCCCTTGGGCAAATTGGATTAGCAGAGACTCTTCAAATTCTTATTGGTTGTGACCATACTGAAGAAAGAGGAATGGAATTAGCAAAACGAATTGAACAATTATTTAAAGATAGATGCGCTGAATTTAAACAAAAATATAAATTAAATTTTGGAGTGTATTATACTCCTGCTGAAAACTTATGTTATACAGCAATGAAAAAATTTAAAGAAGACTTTGGTGAAATTCCTAATATAAGTGATCACGAGTATTTCACTAACTCAATGCACGTACCTGTATGGAAAGATGTTTCTATTTTTGAAAAAATTAGTATCGAATCTCAATTAACAGGTTATTCAAGTGCGGGATGCATCACCTATGTTGAATTAGAAGGCGCTGTATTACATAACTTAGAAGCATTAGAACAAATTGTCAACTTTGCTATGGACAAAGATATTCCATATTTCGCTTTAAACGTACCCAATGACTTATGTTTAAATTGCGGTTGGACTGGTGAAATTGGAAACGAATGTCCCGAATGTGGCGGCAAAGCTATTCAAAGGCTCAGAAGAGTTACTGGATACTTAACCGGAGATTACAAAACTGCTTTTAATTATGGAAAGCAAAAAGAAGTAGAAGAAAGATATAAGCATAGTAAAAAATTAAAATTATAAAGGAGAAATTATATGAGTGAGGAAAAACAGCTAACCAATAAGATTACAGTTAAATATGGTATATTAAGAAAAATGGTGGATGCTTTGGATAATATCTCACCAAATGAAGAAACAGAAATACCTTTCGAGTATGTTATTGGAAGCTGTTTTCCAAACATATTCGATAATATTAAAAAAGAACTACATATTCAATATACTAATGGATATGTAGCAGGTTTAGAAGAGGGGAGGAAGATTGATGAAGAAGAAAATCCTGAGTATTCTTCTTAGTTTTACATTAATTTTTTCTACAACCGGATTTGCTTTTGCGGATACTGATTTAGATAATCCTCCCGCAAAACCAGATAAACCGAAAGTAGAAACTTATAAAGATAATGACAAAGCTAAAGAATATAATAAAGAAGCAAAAGAATATAATAAAGATGTAGATAAATATAACGCGGCAGTTGATAAGGAATATAATCAAGCTGTTAAAGACATCAATCAAAAAAATGCTGAAGGTCAAGCAAAACAAGAAGCAAGTCAAAAAGCTCACGACGATGCGGTGGCGGCCAATGAAGCAGAACAAGCAAGAGTAGATTCTGAAAATGCTAAAATTGATGAACAAAATGCCGCGGGCGCTGCAAGTGCTAGTTCTCACAATGCATCAGAGGATGCTAAAGTAAAACAAAATAAAAAAGATAGAGAAGCTGCGGAAGTTGAAAATGCCAGTAGAAAAGCTCAATATGATGCTGATGTAGCGGTTGCCGAAAAGGAATATGAAGAGGCTGTCGCCGCAGAAAAAGAAAGAATTGAAGGTATTAAGGCAGAAAACGAACAAATTCGTCAGCATAATGCAGAAGAAGACCAGAAGGTAGCTGATACTGAAGTAGCTAATAAAACTGAGAAAGAAAGAATTGACGCAGAAAATGCTAAAAGAGAATCTAAGTATCTTGAAGACGTGGCCCAGTATAAAGCTGATAAAGCTAAATATGATGAAGATTATGCTAATTATACTTCTGCAGCAAATCAAACAGATATAAAAAATGAGCAGATAATTAATAATGTAGGAATGTCTATTGAAGAATATAATATGCTTCCATTAAAGTCTGGACCTACATATGATCCCGAAACTGGAACCTATACAGACAATTCAGAACAGTTTGAAAATCTTTTAAAGAAAGCTGTATATCGTAATGATGTTCGTAGAGAAAATAATGCATTAAAAGAAAAAGAATATACATCTACGGTTAATGTACAGGAATCAGAAGAAAAAAGTGGCGAGACATATACTTTATATTTAACTCATTATTTGTATAATGGTCAAAGCTATGAAGAAACAATTACTTTTGATGCTAATGATACGATTACTGTAAAAAGTTTAGCTTATGCAAATAACAGTAAACCATTGTATGAAGATGAAAATTATGGAGCATTTTATAATTATCAGGGCAATAATTATTTAAGTCATTATTGGTATCAAACTTTTGGTCAATTTGAGTATCCTCCATTTAAAGATGAGGCTGACTATCAAGAAATCCATGATAAAGGAAATAGCTATACATTTTCATATAAAAATGGAAAGAAGTATGCTAGTGATAGTAATGAAATCTATGTTACTTATTACTATAATTCACAAGTAACTGCTAACATTCCTTTACCAGAACCTACTGCACCAACAGAACCCACTCTTGAACTATTAGGATTTGAACCTATTATTTATAATCCTAATTATCTTGAAGAATTAGATGAGACAGAGAATATAATTGAGAAAAGAGTAGTAGAAGAACCAGAATACGTAGAGGTTCCGGAAATTTATAATCCTTCATATGAAACATATACACCAATTGAACACATTAGTCCAATTTTTATAGACGTACCTGATGTAGAAACTTGGGTAAACTTACCTGACCCAGTTAAAAGAGAATATCTAAAGCATGTTTCTCTTCTTGGTCTACTACCAGTTCCTACGAAGACAAATACTCCTTCAGCGCCGGCGCCAAGAACATCAGAAACAACAATTATTTTCACAGATAATACACCAACAGAAAATAATCCTACAACAACTGATATTAAAAATACAAATACTCCTCTTATGAATAAAGCCTTCGCGCCAATGGGAGAGTGGGCATTAATTAATTTAATTGCGATGTTACTTACTTTTTTTATAGCTATAATACTTATTATAAGTTTAGCCATTAATAAAATAAGAGAAGCAAATGATGATAAAGAATATAATAATAAAGCAATTAAAAGAATTTTAACAATTATCGTAAGTATTATTTCGGGAATTATATTCTTACTTACAGAAGATATAACCTTACCAATGGTACTTGTAGATAAATGGACAATTGTGATGATTGTCATCCTCTTAATCAATATCATTATCGCAATTCTTTCTAGAAGAAAAGAGAAAGAAAATAAGGAAGAATAAGATAAAGCCAGATTGAAAAATCTGGCTTTTAAATTTTGACAAAAAAAATTTTTTTTGATATAATATATATAGAGATAAAAAAGGAGTTAATTATATGAAATTAGAAAACTTAGAAGTATTTAACTTTAAAGGCGCTTTTAGAGGAATGAGAAATCCTTTAAATAGCTGGGATAGAAGCGATAGTTTCTTCGATTTAATTGATGATAATTATTTTGAAGATAATAAATGGGACGTTGCTTATGCTTGGGCGAGTTATGAAAATGAACATAGAAAAGAGTTTGGTAAAGAGCCATTAAAAGATAATGATTTCTATGATTTAGCACAAAAATATATGGATTGGTTTTATTCTACCAATTCTACTCTACGTTATGGCGATCGTTCTTTATATCAACAAGATATTGCTTTGCTTGGTCCTAATGATTTAGAATTAGCACAAAAATTAATAAAAGCAGGAAGCGAACATCGCAAGTTTCTTCGTCAAATAATTGTATCATTTGATTTAACTGCGCCATTGTATTTTTGGAAAGAATTTGATACATATAAGGTTGGAACCGTAGCTAATTCAACATCGACAATGCATAAATTAGCTTCGACTCCAATTACATTAGATTGTTTTGAAACTGATGACTATGATGATAGAATACAGTTAATTGACCCAATTCATTTAGATGTTAGAATTAATGAATTTTTAACTGATCTAGAACAATTAAGGCAATTATACAATGAAACTGGAGATAAAAGATATTGGAAAGAACTCATACGTTGGCTTCCGGAATCGTGGCTTCAAACACGTACAATTACAATGAGTTATGAAAATATTTTAAATTTAATTCATCATCGTCATAATCATAAATTATCTGAATGGCGGTGGCTTGTGAATAACTTTAAAGAAAAACTTCCTTATGCTTATGAATTATTATTTTTTACTTTAGAGGAGAATAAATAAATGATAACGAAAACTTTTACAAAAAATGAAAAAGGTAAAATTGAATTTACCGAAAGAGAATTAAAAGAATTACTTGATGAAATGTATCAATATGGATACCACGAAGGAAAAGGGCATAAAACCTTTATTTATACTTCTCCTAGTTGGTGGGGTTTAAATAAACCTTCTTGGACATATAGCACTACACCACTTCGTACTTATGGTGATGAATACACTACAACAACAACAGATCATTCAATTAGTATTTCGACAAATGTAGAAGGAGAAAATAAATGAGATTAATTAAAAGAACAGAAGAATACGTAGTAGATACCGAAGAAGAAGCTATCAAAGCAATTCAAAACTTTAGAGAAGATGCTGAAGAACATGGTCATACTGTTGGCGCCAGTGGATATACATATAAAACGAAAAAAGCTAAAGGAGAAATCATCGGAGAGCAATATTTAATTAAAGTAACAAGAATCCTTGGAGGAATTTGGGATGACTTTGAATAATGAAAAAGAAAATATGACTGTTATTGAAAGCGCCGGCGCTGAAAACGAAGAAAAAACTGGAGTAGAAATTGTAGAGGAAGACGCTTTTGAAAACAAACTAAGCGAAGAAGAGATTTTACAGTTCTATGAAGATAATCAAGATGCAATTGACTTAATTGGCGGACTTGAAATGTTTGAGTCGCTTATGGCTTTAACTGATGAAGAGTTTGAAACATTAAAACCACAAGTGTTAGGTTTGTTCAATGAGACCCTAAATGATCCTGCCGCCGAAAAAGAACTTCGTATTCTAGCTTTAGATAAAGACTATAACGAAGATAGTGTAAAAGAGGAATTTAATAAAGCTTCTGAAGCTATTGATGAAATTGACTTTTTAAGCGAAAAGAAAAAAGATTTCTTAAAAGAAATTTATATGCTTTCCGCAAATAAAATTCAAGAAATTATTAATACAAATAGTAAAGTAATTCATATACCATGTGAGTTAGAAGAAGGAGTAAAAGTTCCGACTTATGCTCATAAAACTGATGCTGGTCTTGATATCTATGCAAAAGAAGAAATCATTCTAGAACCTGGAGAAACAAAAATTATCGGCACTGGTATTAAAATGGCTATTCCAGAAGGATATGCAATTCTTATCCAACCACGTAGCGGCCAGTCGGTAAAAACAAAACTTCGTATTGCTAATACTCCTGGACTTATTGATGCAGGATATCGTGATGAAATTGGGGTTATTGTTGAAAATATTGAACCGCCTTTTAAAGATATAGATTATGAATTTGATGATAATGGAGAGATCCACATTAAATCAATTCTTCATGGTAATGCTTATACAATTGTAGAAGGGCAGCGTTTTGCTCAGATGCGATTAGTTCAAGTTCCTAAGGCAGAATTTGTCGAAGTGGAATCTGTAGGAGAAATTGGCGAAGACCGTAATGGCGGTTTTGGTTCCAGTGGAATTTAATTGGCAAAGATAAAAATTGAAGACATAAGAAAGGCGGCGATAGAACATAATTGGACATTACTTTCAGATGAGTATAAGAATTTAGATACAGAATTAACTTTTGAATGTAATGAGGGGCATAAAATTTATTTACCTTATAGAAAAGTTAGAGATAAGTTTATATGTCCAATTTGCCAACAGAATCAATATAATTTTACAAAAGAAATAATACCAAAAAGTAAAAAGGTACAGCGCTCAATTGGCTTAGATCAAGCTACTCATATAACTGGATATTCTATTTTTGACGATGGAAAACTTATTTATGCAGACGTCTTTAGCGCGGGCGCCGATGACGAAATTGAACGCGATATCGAAATTAAGAATTGGTTAATTCAATTAATTCAAAATTGGAATCCAGATATAATAGGAATTGAAGGAATACAACTTCAACAACTGAATAATAAAACTGTTGGAGTTACAACATATCAAACCCTTGCGCGATTACAAGGTATACTAATGGCTACTTGTGTTGAACAAAATACCGAATATGTAATCGTTCCGCCCGCGACTTGGCGCTCGCATTGTGAAGTCAAAGGGCGCTCACGAGTCGACAGAAAGCGTTCTATGCAGATGAAAGTTAAAGAGTGGTTTGATATAACAGTTTCAGATGATATAGCTGATGCTATTGGTATTGGTAAATATATAAATGATAAACATAGAAAGAAAGTAGAAATTTTTAACTGGGAATAGGAGGAGTTAAATGGTTAAAATTACAATGAATCAGGTAATGGATTTTAGAAATAATATTGGTTTCTTTAGTAGCGTAAATCTTCCACTAAAAGGTGCTTATAAATTAAATAAGATTAGAAAATCGCTAGAGAAGGAAAGTGATTTCTATAATGAAAAATTCCAAGAAATTGTTGAGAAGTATTCTCGCAAGGATGAAAATGGAGAAATCGTTTTCAATGAAGATGGAAGCCAAATTATGATTCAAGAAGACTTAATTGATGAGTGCGATAAGGCATTGACTGATCTTCAAAATTTAGAAGTTGAGGTTGATAACTGCAATCTGACAATTGAAGATTTGGGTGAAGATTTTGAATGTACACCCGATCAGCTTGGCGCACTGATGCCGTTTATGGAGTAAAAAAATAAAGGAGGTCATTTATATGACCTCCTTTTTTTATTTACCGTAAATTTCTAACTTGGGTTACGTTTCTATATCCTGCGTCTTTAACAATGTCTTTTTTAATTCTAGCTGCAATTTTGTCTACGTCATAGTCGTTGTTGATGTGATCTACGTTTATATTAATTTCATATGACGTATTTGTTAAAGTTTCGCTTGAATTATCTATGTTACCCATGGCTTTACTTAATACGTCGCGAAGTGCAATGAAATTTTTAGTATCGGCTGAGTTAAGAACGAGCTCTGGTTTAGATGGAGTACCATCGAGCCAAGCTGGACCTGTATAACTAGCAAGACCACCAGTAGCATATTCATTCCATTTTTTATTTGGAAAAATTGATTCCCAAGCTTTTCTAAAAGCACTGTCTTTTGAGGCATTTCGATTTAAGTCTTTTATTTTTTTAGGACCCCAACCAGCGTTATGGGCTGCTGTTAAAATTTCTTTCCAAGTTAATTGAGATGTTTTTAAATCTTGTACTACTTGATCAGCGCTTTTATTAATATTGGCGCCCGCACTAATTGCTTTGTTAAATTGATTTGCGGTAATTGTACCATTACTTTGTGCATTAGCTATTGCTAATTTGTAAGTACTTTGATTACTAGCATCATTAGTTGCTTTGGCCGCTTCTTCTGCTCTAGTCTGTCTACCTACCTCTGCTGTTTCGTTATCTTTTAATGTTTGGTCTACACCTTTTACCGCCTTTGTTACAGCATCGATATTTCCTCTCAATCCTTCGATTACTGTTGCGACTTTATCATCAATACTATCAGTATTATTTTTATTAGCCTCAACATTATCTCCAACATCACTTAATGATCCTTCAAGAAATTCAACTAATGCAGTCATTTGATTGATAGCATTTTTGACTTCTTCGGTTTTCTTAGGATTTGTTTCTAAACCAACAAGTAATTGATCTGTTTGTCTATCTACTTGTTCTTGTTGAGCCTTAGTTAAGTTTTGATAGTCTTTAGCTTTATATACGGCAGCTCTAATCTCTTCTTTAAATTGACCAGGATTCTCCATCCATTTATTAACGGTCTCAGCATTATTTACTGCACTATTAATCGCTTCTTCAAGTTCAATAATACGCTCACGTTGTTCTGCCGCAGCATCGGCCTGGTCATTTAATCTATCAAGTAACTGGTCTTCAAGATTACGTCCGTAGTCTGTCTGAGCATCAGCAATTTCTTTTTCTAGCTGTGCAATTTCAACTTGATGTCCACCAGAAGTATCTGCACGTAATGCAGCTAGGCGTTGTTGCTTTTGAGAAATATCACGTTCAGTTTTTGCGTTATCTTCCTGTCTTCTGCGCTCTTCCAAGTTTTTCTTAACTTGATCTAATAGTTTTTCCAACGCATCACGAATAGAATCACTTAATGATTTATATTTCTCAATATCGACTTCTTGGGCATCTTCTAAGTAAGACATTAAGTCTTCAGAATAACCAACCCAAGCATCTTGTAAATCTGCCAGCGTACTGTGCAACTCAGTTATCTTTTCGGTTAAATCTTTGTAAGTATCATGTAAGTCTTGAGTTTCATCAACAATTTTCTTTACATACTCTTGAATTTTTTCAGCAGTTGTTGAATTTAAAAGACCTTTTTGTTTATCTTGCTCAAATAAATCAGTATCAAAATTAATACTAATAGTTCCATCATCCTTTGTCTCTGGATGCATATATTTATTTGCAGCTTCAACAATTTTAAGTTGGTCTTCTAAAGCAGATTTTTCAGCTTCATATGCTGCAAGTTTACCAGCATCTAATTCTTCATATCCTGCATCAAGAATATTTTGCATTTCTTGATTTGCTGTAGCCAAAGTGTCGCTAAGCGAATCTCTTAATTCTGTATAAGCATTAATTGTTGCTGTGGCTTCTTTTTTATCTTGCTTTGCTTCTTTTTTATCTTGTCTTGCTGTTTTCTTTTCTTTTTTAGTGGATTTTTTACTGTTTATTATTTTATTGTCTTTTTTAATAGCTTTTTTTGCATCTTTTTTGTCTTCTTCTGCTTTTTTTATTTTTTTATCTGTTTGTTTTATTGTTTTTTGAGTACTTGCTGCTAAATCATCCCATTCACTATAAGCAGAACTATAATCAATTATATCTTTAATATTTTGTAAAGTTTTTTTCTCAGTTTCTCCATTTAATAAGTCTTGTAAATTAGTCTTCTTTAAATCAATACTTTCTCTTGTTAAATTAATTGAACTGATTTGTTCATTAATCCCCTTAGTAAAAGCAGTATTAATTTTATTAAAGTAATCTTTACCTAATAAATTATTCTTTGAAGAGATGGTTCCATCAGCTACTTGAGCATCAAGTAATTCAGAAAAACTTTCGGCTCTGCCGCGCTTTGATTCAGCGTCGGCAATTTTTTGAGTTACATTCCAAATTTTTGTAAGCTCGTTTTCCCAAGCGAAGAATGTTTCATATAACTTCTGACCAAGTTCATCTAATGCATCTTGAGCCTTATCAATATTATCTTCCGCTGTATTACGTCTATCTTGATACTTTTCTATCCTTTTTTCCGCAGCTTCCATTGTAGCTTTGGCTTTAGATTTGTTACCTTGAACCTTCTTGCCCTTTTTATTTCTATGATCTAATCCAATTTCTTTATTGATTTTATCATAATCAACATTGTAGGCGCCAGTATCTGGATCTAAATAAATATAAGGAGAAAGATTAATTCTCTTTTTCTTAGATTTTTTAGTTTTCTTTTTGCCCTTCTTTTTAACTACATCGTAAGAAATTCTTGCCCAATTAACACCTTTTTGAGACTTTTTAAGTTCTTTTTGGTCTTTTTTAAGTCTTTTCTTCGCTTTTTTATCATCTTGTTTAGAGTCTGTTTTTCTAGCTTTTTTAAGTCTTTTTTTATCTTCTTTTACTGCTTTTTTAGCATCTTTAGTTCTTTTAGATGTTTTTTCTCCACTTAAAATACCAAGTTTTTTGTCAGCTTTATTAAGCATTTCGGTATTTAAGTCGATTTGTTGTTTAAGCTTTTTGATATATTCAGTAGCTTCTCCACTAATTGAACTTAAAGTAGTGCCAACCTTATCTATGGCCTTTTCTATTTTTTTATTAAGCTGGTCTATTTTACGTTGTGTGGCTTCGACTCTTTTGGTCATATTCCACCACCAAGCATTTATTTTACCAGCTTTTTGAAGAATCTTTGTTTGTTTCTTTTGATTCTTTTTGGCTTGTCTTCCGCCGTCACCTCCAGATCCTCCAGAACGAGAACCATTGGAACCACCGCTGGAGTTGCCTCCACCGCTACTAGAATTACCACCAGATGGTTTTCTATATTTATCACTGCCAGTAAAGCCATCACTAGCAGAAGAAGCAGAAATTGATTTGCGTTTTAAAATTTGTTCTGATTGATCATGCGAATAAACTACTGCATCTTTTGGCAAATCAACCATTTGTGGGCCGTCAGCGCCAAGAATCATAGATTTATTTTCAGATGGCAGCCAAGCTACTTCAAATCCTTCTTCACCAGTAAGAGTTAACCCACCATTATTATTTGGACCTACACGACCTCGTCTAGAACCTTTTGCGGTAGAACCAAATGACTGTAATGCTCCAAGTAGATTTTTATGATTAATTTCTCTCATAAAATCTACTCCGAAATATCTTACAGCGCTACGTCTTTGAACATATTCACCAGGAGTTAACATAGCAGGAACTACATCCGTTCCTTTTCTTTTAAATATAGACCCGCCTTTTTCTCTATAAGCCGTACCATTGCTAGTGATAAAACCGCCACGGGCCTCATTTTCATTTACATTTTTAGTAACTTTTTTAGTTGTTAAAGTAACCGTATGATCGCTTAGATTATTAAAAGTTCTAACTGCACTAATTAAACTATTAGCATCAGATAATCCTGATGTATTAGCAGTTAACTTAACTGTTTTATCAGTTAATTTATTAGCTTTTTTAATGGTTTTATTAAATTCTTCAGCTTTATTAACTCCAGTGACTTTAGCTGATAAACTAACTGAAGTATCTTTTTGAGCTTTAGATAATTTATTAACAGCTTTTGCAGCAGTTTTAAGTTTACCTGTTCCAGAAACATTAATTTTAAAAGAAGTTTTTCCATCAGCACTTTCTTTTAATTTATTAACTGCTTTTTGAGCTTTTTTTACTTCTCCATATTCAGCCTTAATTGTATAGGTTGATTCTTTTGGAACAGAAGGTTCTTCCACTTGTTGGGTCTCTTTAGGTTGCTGTTTTTGAGGTTTTGTTTTTCCTCCTTCAGACACGCCATCTGAAGTTCCCTTCGCGGCATCATCGGCAATTTTTTTACCTTTAGACTTACCTTTTGCTTTTACTTCTCCAGTATCAGAAGAATCTAATCCACTTTCTGTACCTTGAGCTGCAGCGTCTGAAGCATCTTTTCCTGTTTTTTTAGCCTTACCTAAAATATTATTTTTATCAACGACTAATCCAGCATCAATAGCATCTTGAACATTGATACCTAAAGTTTTAAAATCTGATGCCAAATCTTTAGTTAACGTTGCTGGATTATCTATTGTAGAACCTAAAGCAGTTTTATAAATTGAATTTAATGCACTCTGAGCCTCGGGAGTCTTTATAGATTCGGGAGTTAATCCAGAAATTAAACTAGAAAAACCACGGGTGGCTATTGAATTAAATTTACTCTGTATATCTGTAGTATCTACTTTTGATGTAGTAGAAGTATCTGTTGCTTTTTCTTGAGGCTTTTCTGTCCATGCTTTACTTCTTGCATCTTTTTCTCTTTGTGCTTTTTCTTCTGCTGATAAAGCTTCATCATTATTATTTTTTTGTTTATTTTTAGTTTTATTATTGTCAGATGCTTCTTCTTCTTTATTATCACTTAAATATTTTTGATGAGCCTCTTCGCCCATCTTCATATAATTCTTATACCCTTCTGCTGCTTTACCCCAATATTCAGCTTGTCTTGCAAGTCTTTCTTGTTCTTGAGAACTGGAAGCATTATTTGCTGCAATTTCTAATTCTGCTTGTTTTTGCAATGCAGCTTGATGTAAATTCCCTAATTCATTATAATATTGTTTATATTTTTCTGTAGATAACTCTTTACCAGTTTCTATATCTAATCCATTAGCAAAATATTGAGCTTTGGTATCCATTCCCGCGCCGCCATAAACGTCACGTAATGCTTTATATCCTTCTCCTTTATAGTAAGTTTGCCCATCATTCCAAGGATTTTTCTTAACTTTCTCATTTTTATCTACATCTTTAGCTAAAATACCACCAACGGCGGCCAAAATAGATGAAGTATTAGATACAAGGGTCATATTGCTACTAGCAATAGATTCTTCTGCGCTTTTGTCTTCTTCTGGTAAGCTATCTATATATTTACTATAAGCTTCATCAAAAGTTTGGCCTTTTAAATCCAAACGATTATCTTTAAATCTGTCATCTCCTTTAGCTTTTCCTAAATCATATAATTGTTGTATATCTTCTTTTGAATACCCTAAATCACTGAATTTTTTAATAAAGTCCTGGCCATTTTTAACTCCCAATCCTACAGAAGCTTTTTTCAATTCGTCAAACTTCATATCTTCTGCATCGCTTAAAAGTTTAACATTATTTTTGGCCATTTTCTCTTCTAATTTTTTATATTCAGGAGGTGTATATCCTTCCGCCTCGGCTTCGGCTTCAAAAGTAGAACGACGAGTATATAAACGCTGTTGATCTTTTTCATTAATATTTTTTCCAGTTAAACTTCCTTCAGAAGTTGCTAAATTAGCCCTTAAAACATCAGCATTACTAAAATCAATATTATAAAACTGTTTAGCTTTATTAAGCATAGAAGCTAAAGTTGTATCTGACATACCAAGAGAAGCTGCGAGATTATCAAACTGTTCAGCTGTTAAATTTGCAGCATTAGACAAATCAAACTCTCCATCTGCAACCTTCATTATATCACCAACAGTTTTATTTTTCTTGCCAAAATCTCCTAATAAATCATCCTCTTGATGTTCGCCAACATAGTCAAAAAACATGCCTACAGTTTCTTGTGCATCTCTAGCTTCACCTTCAGCATCATAAAACCAATCTTTAACAGTCTTTAATTGTTTATTAACCTTATTAAAACTGCCTTCTTTAACAAAATCTTCACCAAGTACTGCTTCTGCACCTTTCCAAAAAGTTTGGCTTCCTTTTCCGGCGTCATCAATACCGTCTTTTATGTCATCTATAACTTGCTTTACATTATCTGCGCCAGTATAAAAATCATTTATTCCTTCTGTTGAAGCTTGAAAATTTTCATAAACTTTTCCAGCGCTCTCTATTCTATCTCCTAATTGATTAAAACCTTCACTTAATGATTCCCCGGCCACAGTACCAAATTTATCATAAGCGGCAATCTGATTTGCTAAACTTTCTGCTATAATTTTTTGAGACTCATCACCAGTTTTTTTATAAATTTCAAGAGCATCATTTTTCCATTTCGTTAAAGTAGTGATGCTTTCTTTAATTCCTTCTCCATATTTTGCTAAGTCTAAATGATTACCAAATTTTTCTTGTTGCTTATCCATGGACTCAATAATTTTTTGATACTCTTGTCCATGTCCATTTAAATCAGCAACACTATTTGCCATATCTTGGACTTTTTGTTGCATTGCTTTTCCAGTTATTTCCGCACCACTATCATCATATTGTAATTTAGAAATATCTTTTAAGCCTTGCTCCGCGGCTAAACGAAATTCTTCTGGAATTTTTTCAAATATTCTATTTTGACTAGCATAAGTAGAAAGATTTTTATAAATTGGCTCTGTAACCGCCTCTATGCCCTCTGTGTCTTTACCTACTTGAGCAATATTATCATTTAAATCATCAACTAAAGTTTGGACATCTTCACCGGCATCTTTATATTGAGTTTTAGTTTGGTCTAGCATAGATGCCCCATGCTCCTGAATTGCACGTATACCTCTTTCATCCAAGTTTAATAACGCACCATCCATTAATCCATATTGTGATTCAAAACTTTTTAATAATTCTCCGCTTGGATCAATTTTTTGAATTGTATCAACTACTTCTTGAGCATGTTTTTTTAAAGTCGAAGTTTGTTCTACTACCCATTTAGAACCCATGGAAGTTCTCATTCCAGTAGTATCTTCACCATCTTTAATTTTTTCCCAATGTCCGCCTTGTGAAATTTCTTGTCCTACTTTCCATCTTTTAGTAGAATTTCTTCCTTCTATTAATTTTTGTAAAGAATCTTCAGTAATATATTCATCAGTTGCTACTTTTTGTCTTTTTTCTTCTAATTCAATAGCTTCTTCTACAGCTTTGTTGCTCTTTAATATTGCATTACCAGAAGCATTATATCCTTTAACTAGCTCTGGATGCATTTTTGCTACTTCATTAGCAATTTTTAAATAATCAGCGTATTCTTCTGTTCCAAGATCTACATTATTACCTTCACTGTCTACACCTTTAGAAAGTTCTGTAAAAGTATCCTTATAATCAGTTAATTTAGAAATATTAGATTGAGTTTCTGTTTTTATATCTTCATAAGAATTAGTTACTTCTCTCGCAGCTTTCTGAGTTTCTTTCACCATTTTCTTTTGGTGATTCATATAAGCCACAACGCCAGCTGTTAAAGCACCTAATGCTACAACACCTGCTCCAATTCCAACTACTGAACCTAACCCAATAGCCTTAACGGCTGCACCAAGTTTACTTACTCCAGACGCAGCTCCTTCAGCAGCCATACCAATACCCATAATGCCGTTACCGATATTCATGAACATCGCGCCGGCAGTTTGGAATCCTGCAGCTTGTAATGCCATACCCAATCCCATAATAGATTGTCCTGCACCGTTAGCAGATTTAGACAAACCAAGTACAGCTGACTGTGTTTTAGTTATATTAGCAGTTGTAGAATCACCAAATGCTTGAGAAGCTACTTTTAATTTAGCTTTATTGATCCAATCAGCACGCGCTTGACCAGTTAAGCCCTTTTTATCGGCAGCTTTGCTTATTTTGCTACTAATTGTAAAATTTTCTTTACTGCTTTGTTGAAAATGCTTTAGTAAACCTTTTTGTATTTCTTCTGCTGTTTGTCCACCTAATTCTTGACCAACTTGATATGGATTATAAAGATGTCTTAATCCTTCTTGTATTGAAATTTGACCAGAGCGCATCTTCTGATTAATAGTTTTTTGATGCTGTTCAAGCATAGACATAGCTTCTGGAGTTAAATTTAATTTTTTATAGGCATCTGTATAACTTCTTTGTAATGCCTTTTGTAAAACTGGACTATTATTATAAATAGCATGCTGTTCAGCTCCACTAAGTCCTTTTATTTGTTTTTTAACATCCTTGACACTAAAACCACCACGACTGGTTTGCATCATATCATAAATATTATTTCTTCTCTGGTTAATTAAATCTGAACGCTGTCTGCTATTTTGTATACCCTGTTTAGCTGCATCAGTTTTCGACATTATTGCAGTTAAATGATTAATTGCATTTACAATTGGTTGATTAATCTGTGAAGCAAACGCAGCATTTCCAGCTTGCCTATTTCCAGTAAAACCGCCTCTTAATCCAGCAAATACACTAGTCTGAGGATCAACTAAACCACCTAATGCACCGACTAAAGAATTAACAACTCTACCACCAATCTTTAAACCCGCAAAAGCTGTAAATAAAGATAGAAAAGATTTTACAATTCCATTCCCACCACTAAGCGTATTAATCAAATTATTAACAGTATCAAGTACGCTAGTAAGTCCTCCAACAGCTCCTTTAATAATTTGATTATTGGCAATACTCATTGTAAACTGTTGCCAAGCATTTTTTAATTTATTTACTTTTGATTCAAATGAATCTAAAGTTTTATTAAACTGAATTTGAGAAGCGCCTTCACTATTCGCAGCAGCTTCAGTTAATTCTTTTAATCTATCATAATTTTGCACCATAGCGAGAAAACGAGACTGTTGTCTTGAACCCGCTGCGGTAGTAGCAATGTAACGTTGCTGTGTCTGAGATAAACCATCCCATTTAGAAGCTATATCCATAAATACATCATCTAAATCACGGAATTTATCTCTATTATCCATTAAGTCAACTCCAATAGATTTTAATGCTTTATCTACTCTATTAAAATCGACTTCTTCACCATCAACTTCAGAAATTTCATATGGATTAGCTTTTAATTCTTGAAATCTAGCAATAATTGTTTTCATCGCAGTACCTAAATTTTCAGGTGCTTCACGAGTCGTTTCAATCATTTGAGCCAAGAATGCAGTTGTATTACCAAAATCCATATTAGCAGAATGGGCAATAGAAGCTGTACGTTCCATAGCTTGTCCAAGTTCTCTAGTATCAGATGCGGTAATAGCAGCTAATTTTGAATATACATCATTTACCCTTTCTGCTGAAGTTTTATTTAACTCCATATTAAATCCACGAAGAGCCGCAGTCATCATATTAGTCGTATCAGCATAGTCTAAACCAGCAATACGAGCCATCTTCATGGTTTCTTCACCTATTTCAAAAGTTTGTTGTTTATCCAAACCTTGCTGGAAATAAAGGGTCATAGTTTCGTATGCACCCTGTGTAGTAGCTCCAAGTTTATTAGCTAATGCTGTATATTCCGGAAGCATATTCCACATATCAGATACAGAGAAATCAGTAACTACAGCAGTTTCTGTCATTGCCTTATCTAAGTCTCTAACAGATTCAATAGCATCATCTATCCCTCTTCTTAAGAGACTAAACATATTTCTTAAACTAAAGAAATATTGAGTGGAATATTTTAATTGCTCTACTTGTTCTTTTGCAGACAATAAGCCTGATGCAGCTTGTTGGGCGCCATCTCCTGCATTTCTTAAACTGCTACCTAAATTTTGAACCCCAGAAGCAGCATTAGCTATACCTTGTGCACCACGTGCAACTGCATCCAATTTTAATTGAGAAGCTTCTTGACTAGCTTCACGAAGTTTTTGCCTAAGAGTTTCAATACTTTGTACTTTTCCTGCATTAGCACGAATATTATTAAAAAATCCAGTGATCTTTTGATTTATACCGTCTATATCAGTTACTGCGCCTTTAAAACCAAGACTCTTTGCAAAATTAAATTTAGAACCCGCGCTTAAACTTTTAATTTTATTTTGTATTTTATCTAATTCTGCATTATAACCAGCAAAATCTTTTGCATTGAAAAGATTTTTAGCTGTTTGCGTCATTGGTTTTAATGAAGTTGCTCTAGTAAAAGAATTTAAAATTTTATTAAACTGAGTATCAATATTAGAAGTATTAACATTTTTAGTGATAACACCATCTAAAGCTTTTTGCAAATCATTAGAAAGCTTAGTTACTTCTCTTTCAGCTTTTTCAATAGCTTGAACATCTGTTTTTAACTTAATTTCTTTAGAATTAACTTGTTGTATTTTAGAACTAATCTCTCCAAAGACTTCATTAATTTTCTCTTTTAAAGTATTAAAATTTTGTAAATCTTTCTTATTTGAAAAACCCTTATTTAATTGTTTTTGATAATCTTTTAATAAAGGATTTAACTTACTGAAACTTTTTTCCAAATCATCAGAAATTCCTTTCGGTAAAGTTAATCCTTTTAAAGCTTTTTGTATCTGCCCGACTCCAGCTTCTACGCTACTAGCTTCCATTCGCGCTCTGACTAATACATCAACAGTTTCACCAGGCATATCTTACCTCCTATTCAATCAATAAAAAAAATGACGTTAATTAAAAATTAACGCCATTCATTGTCTTCATCAATATCATCATTCAAATAATATATCTCTAAGGCTTTTGATTGTTTCCGTTCACCTGTCGCTAGCGCCGTAGCTTTAAATCTTCCAACAACAGGTTGCGCGTTTTGTCCCAAAGTGAGTGTGAAGTCTGACGTAATTTTTAATTTTGGAATGTAAATAATTGCAGTATGAGTTTCTCCAGTTTCATCGTCTTTAATCCTGGTTCTACCTTCCAGACTTAAAAAACCATCAAAAATATCTTCACCAACAAAACTCACATCCGCGCCATTATCATAAGCATATTCATAATCTACTATAACTTCCTTATAAACTAAAGGAGTTTGAAGTATGTTTTGATCTATCAAAGATAAACCCGTCAGTTTCTCACCCGTTTCTCTATTATAAACAAAAATCCATGAATTTATAGGCACATGGGTTAATGTAACTTTTCCTTCACTATCTGTTTCTAGTTCATCACGTTGAGCTATACGCACTATTTGATTATCCTTTAAAGAAATAATACGCATATTATTCATTAAACTCAATTGGGTCTTTGAAAAAATTCCCTGTGTAAAAACTAGTTCAACTCCTTCAGTCCTATTCCAAATTGTTACTTTTCGATTTTGATAACCACCTTGCGCGGCAGCTTCTTTGTGAATATCTCGAAAGTTCGCAATTTGAATTTTGTCAAATGCCGCGATAACTTCACCCGCAGCAAACTCTTTTCCTTTTATCTCCATAGGATAAGTAGATTTTAACTGTACAAAGTACAGCTCTTGCATACCAAACTCTTTATCCATTTTATATACTCTCCGTATAAATAAAGCGGAGAGGCCAACCGCCTCCCCGCCATTAAAAACGTATTAAATTTAGGACGGAATAACTGTTGTCTGA
>OCVV011356704.1_pt1 | contig 70131 bp, 56 predicted proteins | sample 1539721 | NCBI WGS metagenome assembly OCVV01 (sample SAMN02144230, study PRJEB22623) | gut metagenome | biome: sheep rumen | host: Ovis aries | place: New Zealand
AGCTCGTCGGGCTCATAACCCGAAGGTCGGAGGTTCAAATCCTCCCCCCGCTACTATGCCCAGATAGCTCAGTTGGTAGAGCAGAGGACTGAAAATCCTCGTGTCGCTGGTTCGATTCCGGCTCTGGGCATGTTTTTTTTACTCCTTTGCAGAGAGCCTCTGCATAGGGGTTTTTTTATGTTCGGACGCAGGCAGGAAAGCATGTCGCTGATGCTGCTGCGCCCGTGCGTGAGTCTCGCTTAGGAGACTCTTTTTTATACAGTTGCCAAGCTGACCCTTGTCGCATAAAATGAATAGATGAACAATGGCGGGCATCTGCCGCACTTTAACAGGTGGTATTCTAATGAATGAAAATGATCTTACAATAGATATGGATACAGATAAGGATCTAGACAAGGGCATGGACGAGGCTGCAGTCGCAAAGACTGACGCAGCTGCAGCTGAAAAGGCTGACACAGCCGCTGTCGAAAAGACAGATACAGCTGCAGCCGAAAAGAGCGATGCAGGCGCAACAGAAGAAGTGTCTGCAGGTCTTCCCGCAGGTCCGGTGCATCGGAACCTGTTTGTGAAGTTTCTGCTCAGCTGTGTTTCGTTTCTGCTTGTCTTCGGGATCGTCAATCTGGTCTATTTTATGCTGGGCATGGAGCCCTTCGGGACAAAGTCAGTCGCCATTGACGATGCCAAGATTCAGTACATAGACTTTTTCACCTATTATGTTGACGTTCTGAAGGGGACCCGGTCGCTGAATTATGATTTCAGCAATATGCTGGGCGGCAGCTCTGCAGGCCTTTTCAGTTATTATCTGGCCTCTCCCTTTAATCTGCTGCTGTACTTTTTCGGCAAAGGGGGAGTTTACCGGTTTTTCAATGTCGCAGCGGCCCTGAAGCTGGCGACAGCCGGAGCGACCTTCTCATGGTTTCTGCAGCGTCGTTTTGAGGACAGGATCCGTCCTGTATTTGTAGTTGCACTCTCCATGGGATATGGTCTGATGCAGTATCAGGTAGCCCAGAGCAGCAACATCATGTGGCTGGACGGTGTCTATATGCTGCCGCTGATCCTCCTGGGCGTGTATGAAGTGATCCACAGGAAAACGGTCTGGAGGCTGGTGCTGACTGTGGCAGTCTGCATTTTCTGCAACTGGTACATTGCCGGCATTAATTGTCTGTTTTCCGGAATCTGGTTCCTGTTTGAGTTCTTTTTCCAGGATGAACTGATCCCGGAGCGCAAAAAGCCTGTGAATGCCCTTCCGGACCGAAGGTACAGCGGAAGGCGCAGGCGCGCCACGAGGCCGCAGCTGGGAATCACGGCATTTGTTGTCTCTGCCTGCCGTTATTTCTGGGGCATGGGACTGGGCGTAGCCATGAGTTCCATACTGTTTCTTCCGACCATCAGTGCCATGCGGCAGGGCAAGGGACAGTACAAGGAGATTGAGTTTCTGACGGGATTTGCCGGGGATCTTCTCTCGGCAGTACGCGGCTATGTGATCGGAAATGCAGGTGACACCAAAGGACCCGGACATGCCGCGCTGTTCTGCGGAGGGCTTGCGCTGATCGGAGCATCGGCCCTCATCTTTTCCGGTTCCTGCAGGATCCGGCAGAAAATTGCCTATCTGGTGCTGCTGGGGGTTTGTTTCCTCATGCTGTACTGGGAGCCCGCGACACTGGTGTTCTCACTTCTGAAGAGGGCTGACAGCTATTGGTACAGATACAGTTATCTGGTCTGTTTTGTCCTTCTTTTCGGCGCCGGGGCTTATCTGAGCCGTGCGGAGGGTGACCGCTGGTCAAAGGCTTTTGTTATTCTGCTCTCTCTCTTATATATCGCGGGAATGCTGAAACTCAACGGCATTCACTTTGCGGATTTCAGGGAGCAGGGGCTGGCGCTGGTACAGGCCAACAGAGCGGTCTTTGCGACTGCAGGAGCGTCCATCGTGCTGGCCGTGCTGACGGTGATTCTGCTCTCTCTGAAACCCGGATCGAAAGCCGGCGGAGCCGGTATACGGAGGATAACAGGCCTTTTGGCAGGCCTTCTGCTGCTGGCTGTCACGGGAGCGGAGCTCTGGGCAAACGCCAGGCTGTTCTGGCAGGATCACATGGATGATTCGCAGACACTTTACATGGAATATTCGAAGGGACTGCAGGCGCAGCTTGCACAGCTGCGGGCTGTGGACGGCGGGTATTATCGGATCGCACAGGACAGGACGCGCTGGCATTATGTGGATCAGGACGACCTGACTGCCTATTTCAATGATTCACTCGCACAGAACTACTGGTCCAATACGGCTTATACTTCAAGCCCGGACAAGGCCCAGCTGGATCTTATGTGGAAGCTGGGATACCGCGATGAGGCGGGATGCATGATGATCGTGCGCGATCCCATTCTTCCGTCGGATTCCTTCCTGGGTGTCAAATATTATCTGGAGAGCACGCCCGTCAGGGGGCTTGAGCCGGTGGAGGGCATTGCGCCTTTTAACGGACGCACTGTATACCGCAATCCCTACGCGCTTCCCATGGCATTTACATACGACGGATCCAAGCTCCCGACTATGAATTACAGCAGCACTTTTGCCTATCAGAACCAGCTGTTTTCGATTCTCAGCGGGAAAGAGACGACCCTGTATACGCCCCTTTCCTGGACGAGGGAAAACAAGGACAAGGTCACGTATTTCAACGTGTATATCCCCAAGGGCAATTATCTGGCTTACGGCAATCTGCTGTGGCCTGAAAAAATGGGCGGTCTCATGTCGATCAACGGCAGCAGTGCATTCGGATACTGCCGCTGGATGTCCCCCGCGGCATTCCTGATCAGAAGCCGTGAGGAGCAGGCAAAGTCCACTGCCTCCGAGAGTCTGCAGGCAGCTGCAGCGGCAAAGGCAGAAGCAAAAGCCGGGGCAGGGCAGGAAGCGGATGGCAAAAAGGCAGGATCGCAGACTCCTGCTGCAGAGGCCGGTGCGCAGCCCGCTGCGGAGACAGTGAATGAAAAAGAGCTGCAGAAAGCTGAGCTGGAACAGGCCGCAGCGGCCTATGACAGGGAGGCGGCGGCTTCCCTCAGGGGCGACAGCTATGCGGATCTGCGCACAGTTGTTTTCCGCCGGGAGAATGATGTACTTTTCAAAGATTATCAGTTCTACGGACTGAACCTCGATGTGCTGCAGGAAGCGGTGGACAGGATCCGCTCCGGAGAAGTGGATGAAAAGAATCTGAAGATCGAAAACGGACATGTCACCTGTTCTCTGGAAGGAAGGACCGGACAGAGTCTCTGCCTTCTGGTGCCGTGGTCAAAGGGTTGGCACGCCTTCCGGAACGGGGAAGCGATCCAGCCGGATATCGTGGCCGGCACTATGATCACGATCCCTCTGCTGAACGGACAGAATGTGGTTGAGCTCAAATACGAAATCCCCTATGTGCGCGAAGGAATGTATATTTCCGCTGCCGCAGCCGGTGTATTGCTGCTCGACATCCTGTTAAGACTGGCTGATTCAAGAAAGAAAAGAAAAAAGAGAAAAAACAGAAAAAACAAAAAGAACAGGAAGCAGACAGGCGGCAGGCAATGACACGGCGGGGTCGGAGCAGCAGGCAATGACACGGCAGGGCCGGCAGAGCGGGACAGAAGAGAATTGCTTCAGGATGGAAAGGACAAAAGGGTTTATGCTGGAATCCACTGACAAAACGAATGATCGCGGCAATGAAGTGAAGGACAAAAAGCAGCCGGGAAACCGCCTGGTCCGGCTTCTGACCTCGGAGGGAATGCGGTATCTCTTTATAGGAGGCTGCACGACCCTGGTCAATCTGGTGGTCTTTACGATCCTGTGCCGCGTAATACATCTGGAAGTCAATATCAGCAACATCATTTCGGTGTCGGTCTCCATTCTCTTTGCCTATGTGACCAACAAGCTCATCGTGTTCCGGTCGCACTGCAGCAGCTTTGGAGAGCTTGCAGCGGAGTGCGCCCGCTTTATCGGTGCCAGGCTTGCCACCATGGTCATCGAGGTTGGCGGCGTGTATGTGCTGTATAATATCATCCATCAGGATGAGCTGGTCGCAAAACTGGAGACGCAGGTGCTGGTCGTGATCGGGAATTATTTTATCAGCCGTTTCCTCGTCTTCCGCGACAGGAAATGACAGAGCAAAAGACCGGCAGATGCAGATGATTGATCCCCGCAAGACAGGAGAGATCCGCAAACCGTTTCACACGCGGTTTTTACATAATGACATTTTGACATCATGTATTGAGAAGAGGAACGAACGAGAATGCTTTTATCCGTAATTGTGCCCTGCTACAACGAAGAGGGGAACATCGACCTGTTTTATGACGAGACCGTAAAGGCGCTCGGGGATCTGATGCCGGACACGGAACTGATTTTTGTGAACGACGGCAGTAAGGATGCGACGATTACAAAGCTGCGGGCTCTCTGCGCCAGAGCGGAGTACCGGGTGCGTGTGGTCAGTTTTTCCCGCAATTTCGGCAAGGAGGCTGCCCTTCTGGCAGGCCTGCGGGCTTCGCAGGGAACTTTCACATCGATCATCGATGCAGACCTGCAGCAGAATCCCGCATATATTCTGGATATGATGGAGATTCTGGACAAGCATCCCGAGTACGACGCAGTTGCCGCCTATCAGGAGGAACGCCGCGAGGGCTTCCTTATTTCCTTTTTCAAAAAATCCTTTTACAAGGTGATAGACAGTCTGACGGACGTAAAGATCATGCAGGCGGCCAGTGATTTCAGACTTTTGAGAAGACCGGTGGTGGACGCGATCCTTGCGCTTCCGGAAAAGTGCCGTTTTTCCAAGGGAATCTTCGCATGGGTGGGGTTTGAGACCTACTACATGCCCTATGAGGTGGAAGAGCGTGCAAGCGGCACATCGAAATGGAATTTCTGGAAACTCATGATGTATGCGTTTGACGGAATCATAGCATTCTCAAACAAACCGTTGGTCATGTCCTCGATCGCGGGAGTTTTTCTGTTCGCGATCGCCATTCTGTATCTGATCATTATTGTCATCAAGACTCTTCTCTGGGGCGACCCGGTGGCCGGATTCCCTACGCTTGCCTGTCTGATCCTGATGCTGTCGGGAATCCAGCTTCTGAGTGTCGGAATTCTGGGCCAGTATCTGGCCAAGAGTTATACTGAGAGCAAGGGAAGACCTGTCTTTATTATCAAGGAGGAGCTGGACAACGGCTCTCAGCAGGATCTTCCGTGAATTTTTCCAAAAAATTCCTGAAGCGGGGAGTCTCACGGTCCAAAAATTCCGTGAGACCGAAAGCCCGTCAGGTTAAACTGTTGGATTAAACCCTGTTTGTTTAAAATCCCGTTGGATTTAAAGCCCGTTAGTTTAAAAGTCCGTTGGATCCTGCAGGATTCGGACATAAAAAAGCCGGAAGGCGCTGGTCAAAAACGATCCGCCTTCCGGTTTTTTTGCTTTTTTGACTTATACAGAGCGCGCAGGTCAGGCCTTTGACAGGCTGCGCACCATGTGGGATACGAGTTTTGCGCAGTTCTCAGCTGCCTGGTGTTCAAAGGTCTCGTAAGAGACATCGGCTTCTTCATCCGCTTTGTCGGAAATGGCGCGCAGAATGACGAAGGGGATCCCGTTGAGGTAGGCCGCATGTGCGATGGCAGCACCTTCCATCTCTGTGCAGAGGGCGTGGAAGGTGTCCGCGATGCGGTGCTTCTGCTGGGCTGTGCAGACGAACTGGTCGCCGCTGACGATCCGGCCCTCGAAGATACCGATTCCGGGGACCGCCTCCGTGACGGCCCTGATGGCGGCGGCGCGCAGGCCGGGATCTGCCGGGAAGCTCTTGAGGCCGTGCGGTGTTCCCATCTGGGGAATGACACCGGGTTCATATCCGAAAACAGTGACATCCATATCGTGGTACATGGCGTCCTCGGAAACCACGATGTCGCCGATATTGATGCTGTGGTCAAGGGAGCCGGCGATTCCGGTGTTGATCAGATGTGTGACATCGAAGCAGTTGACCAGAATCTGCGCGCAGACGGCGGCGTTGACTTTTCCGACGCCGCTCTTGACGATCACAACGTCCGTGCCGCCCAGTCTGCCGACATGAAACTTCATGCCGGCTTTTTCCACGATCTCCGAAGAGGTCATTTCCTCTGTCGTCAGTTTTTTGATTTCAAGATCCATTGCACCGATAATGCCGATTTTCATATTGGTTTTGGAAACCTCCTTTTTTTATTCAGAGTGGAAAATATTGCCGATGCAATATTTTTCGCTCCCGCATCTGTGCTGCAGGGCGGTTATTCAGGCCCTGTTATTCAGGGTAGACGAGATGCTTCCCGTCGATGCAGTAGAGGGTGTTTTCAAGATAGCGGGAGGCCAGCCAGGCGGCCATGCCCGGATTCTGGTCGAGATAGTTGCCGCAGTCGCGGGCGGCGGCGCCGGGGATATCCCCCTCATAATCGCGGATAAACTCGTACATGGCAGTAATGAGCGGCACGATCTGTGCGGAAGTGTATTCACCCGCCATGAGCAGATAGAAACCCGTGCGGCAGCCCATGGGGCCGAAATAAACGATCCTGTCGCCGAAATCCGGGTCGCTGCGCAGGAAGGTGGCGCCCAGATGCTCGATCGTGTGCATTTCCGCCGTGTTCATGACGGGCTCGCGGTTGGGAGAAGTCATGCGCAGGTCAAAGGTTGTGATGGCTGTATCTCCGTAGCGGTCCACGCGGGACACATAGATCCCCGGCTCCAGCAGCAGATGGTTGATAGTAAAACTTGTGATCTTTTTCAGCTCCAAGGGTATTCCTCCGATTCATTGTTTGTATAGAACGGGCTTGAGGCGCCTTAGGCGGGATCGGCCCGTGTGACTATCACATTTTAACAGGGAACGATGCGGCGCGCAATTGTTACTGTGAGGGGGCTGCCGGGCGAGCTGCCGGGGGTGCTTCCTGCCCTGCGAGCTGTCCGGACCCTCGTTTGGGTCCTCGTCTGAGCCCTTGTTTGTGCCCGAGTTTAACGTTTTTTAAGCGGAAAAGCCGTTTCTGTGGTACAATCATAAAGACTATATCTTTCGGGACTTTGCAGCTTTGAACATACGCAGTTTATGAACCCGTGTCATGGAGTTGAAATATGAATCTGTTGAAAAAGAAAAATGAGCAGGATACCGTCGGCGCAAGCGCCTCTGTAAAACAGGGATTCGGCTGGAAGGGCTATCTGCTCTATTACCTGTCCTATACACTGCTGTTCGGCGTGATGGCGGCGGCTGTCTTTGTGTGGCTTTTTCTCAGGAAACGGCGGCTTGTATGGCAGACAGACGGCGTCAACCAGCATTATTACGGGCTTGTATTTTTTTCCAGATGGGGGAAAGAGGTGCTGCGGAATTTACGGGAGACGGGATCTCTGCATCTTCCGACCTTTACCCTGCGCATGGGCTATGGCGGAGACCTGTACACGACGCTGGCCTACTACGTGATCGGGGATCCTTTCAGCCTGCCGGCTGTTTTTGTGCCGGAAAAATATCTGCTGCATTATCATGATCTGATGCTCCTGGTGCGCTTCTGGCTGGCGGGCATCACTTTCAGCGCCTACAACTTTTACATGGGCAGGAAGAACAGGATCGCGGTTCTGGCAGGTGCACTGGTCTATATTTTCAACGGATTTACCATGTCGGGAATGCGCCATCACTATTTCCTGAATCCTTTTGTCTTCTTCCCGCTGCTGCTGATCGGATGCGAGTGGTATTTCCGCAAAAAGAAGCCCTGGCTCTTTATTTTGATGGTCTTTGTCACGGCGGTGAGCAATTTCTATTTCTTCTACATGATGGTGATCATGACAGCGCTGTACGCGGTCTGGCGGGCAGTCCGGCTGCACGGATTCCGCCATTTCGGCGCGGTGATCCTGGACGGGATCGCCTTCGTCTGGTACGGGCTGATCGGGACCCTGCTGGCCTCCTTCATTTTCCTGCCGATCGTCCTGCGCTTCCTGCAGGACCCCAGGACGGCGGACAGCAAGCAGATCCCCCTGCTGTGGCCCTTATCCTATTACCGCAATTTCATTGACTGTTTCCTGACGAACGGGACGTCGGCACTGGCGGAATCCTGGACCTATATGGGATTCGGCGCAGTGGCCCTTCTATGCGTGCTCTTTATTTTCGTGCGGCTGAAAAAGCACTTTGACCTGAAGGCGGCGTTTGTGGTGCTGACGGCACTGCTTCTGACCCCCCTGGCAGGCTATGTGATGAACGGGTTTTCCTATCCCGCCAACCGGTGGATGTTTGCCTATGCCCTGCTGATCGGCACAATGACTGCGACAGCCATTCCGGAGCTTGCGGAGGCGGGGAGAAAAGAGCTGCTGGCAGTTTTTGTGCTCATGCTGCTCGTTGTCGGCGTGTGCGTCGGCTGGGAGTACACCTTCTCCAGAGCAAGCGCGCAGGCGGTCATCCTGGGAGTGACCGCTCTCGCGGCGATCCTGCTCGGGCGCACCGCTCTGCTGGAAAAAGAGCGGGAACTCCCCGCAGAGGATGTGGATACGGGATCCGGGACGGGCAGGCTGCGGAGGACGATCTCCGTGCGCGTACAGGCGGCGATTCTGGCCTGTGTTATGCTCACGATCGCTTCGGCTGCCTATTTTGACTTTGCTCCGGACAGGTCCGCAAAGGTCTTTGAGTATCTCTCCCGGGCGCAGATCGAGACCTATATGGAAAAGGACGCCTCGGCGGCCGCAAAGCTCATCGACGGGCAGCTTCTGAAGGAAGAGGCGGATGAGAAGGGGAAGGTGCCCTTTTACAGGTATACGACCTACAATCCGGAAAACAACACTTCCATTCTGTACGGTGTTTCCAATACCCAGTACTACTGGAGCCTCTCCGACCCCTCTGTCTCACAGTTTTTGAATGAGACAGGGCAGCTGAACCGGATGATCCATCTGTATGACACGCTGGATGACCGGACAGCCCTCAACGAGATAGCGGGTATCCGCTATTTCCTGGGAAATGACGCCGACGGAATCCCCTACGGCTATGAAAAGAAAAAGGGACTCTCCTTTACGAATGCCGACCTGTGGCCGGACAACAAGGATCTGGAGCGCTTTTCCTGTGAGGTCTACGAAAACAAGTACGCGCTGCCTTTCGGCTTTACCAGCGATAAGTGGATCAGCCGCCAGGACTACGACGCGATGGATATCCCCCGGCGCCAGCAGGCTCTGATGCAGGGAATCCTTCTGGAAAAAGATCCGGGCGAAGCGTTTATCCGCATGAGCTCCGCAGCAAAGGATCCCGCAGGAACAGCGGATGCTCAGGGCAGCAGTCTGGCATTTACAGACAGACGGATCCCTGTGCAGATCGAATACGCCGGAAAGACAATCAATGCCGGCAACGCCGGCAGGATCAAGTTTGTTGCTTCCCAGGGCGGCGAGACTGTGACAGTCCGCTTCGAGGGAATGCAGAATTGCGAGACAGCTCTGTATGTGAGGGGAATGCACTATGCGCCTCCCGCAGGGCAGAAGGGCACTACCAAGATGCTGCTGCCTGTCACCGGCTTTGCCGGCGATAAAACGGCCGCATCCAAACAGATTGGTTACACGACGCCCGACGATCCGTGGACGACGGGACGAAAGGATTTCTACGTAAACATGATCTACCGGGCAGAGGCGCTGGATCGTATCGATCTGGTCCTTCCCGCGCAGGGCACTTATACTTTTGATGCCATCGAAGTCGTCTGCCAGCCCATGACGGCCTATGCGGAGCAGGCGGAGGCGCTGCGCACTTCCCCGCTCACGGATCTGGATATCCATGAAATGGGCAGCAGCCTGGCGACAGACAGGATCAGCGGCCATATCGAGCTGGCCAGCCCGCAGATTCTGTGTCTGCAGATTCCCCGCACAGCGGGATGGACGGCCTATGTGGACGGCAAGCGGGCGGAGATTCTGCAGGCAGATACCATGTTCAGTGCCCTGCTGGTCCCCGAGGGAAGCCACGACATTGAACTGACTTACCAGACGCCCGGCCTGCGGCTCGGTGTCGTTGTCTCGCTGGGGACGATCGTGCTGTTCGTCCTCTTCCTCCTGCTTTACGGGATCATTTCGGCAATCCTGCGCAGCACAGGGAAACGGCGCGGGGAGATCCCCGTGGGGACCTACGAGCAGATCGGTCCGACAAATGCTGCAGCTGCGGCAATGCCTGAAGAGACGGCAGTGACTGAAGCAGCCCCTCTGTCGGAAGAGACGGCAGTGACTGAAACAGCCCCTCTGTCGGAAGAGATGGCAGCAGAGGAAACGGAGGTGCTGCCGGAAGAGACGGCTGCAGAGTCAGGAGAAGAGCAGCCGGAAGTGTGGACAGCCGGAGATTCCGGGGCCCTGTCTGAAGAGAGGGAAGATGGGGAAGAGGAAGAGAAGACAGAAGACCTGACAGGCATACAAACTGCAGGCGCAGAGGAAGAAGCTGAGGAAACCGGAACAGAGGAATGAGAGACAGACACGGAACAAAGCAGAGAGTTCATTTTCTGCTCCTCTATACAATTTTATTTGCGCTGACCGGCATGGTGGTCTTCCGCTATTTTCCGGCGGAGGGCAAGCGCATGGTGTGGAAGGGAGACGGACTTTCCCAGCATTATGTGGCGCTCTGCTACTATGCCCGATGGGGGAAGGCGGTCCTGAAGAGTTTACTGGCGGGACAGGCGGCTTTTCCGACATTCAACATGCACATGGGCTTCGGGGCGGATCTTTTTACGACCCTGCAGTACTACGTGATCGGAGATCCCTTCAGCCTGCCGGCAGTGTTTGTACCGCAGCAGCATATGCGTCTCTTCCATGACGCGATGATCATTCTGAGAATATATCTGGCGGGAATCTGTTTTGACAGCTACTGCCGGCAGATGGGCCGCCGGGACACGGCGGCAAACCTCTGCGGCGCCCTGATCTATGTGTTCAGCAGTTTTGTGCTCTTCGGAATGAGGCACCCGTATTTTCTGAATGCAATGATTCTGTTTCCGCTTCTGCTCATAGGGGCGGAGCATATCTTCCTGGGAAGGAAGGGAAGGCTCTTTACGGCGGCGGTTTTTCTGTCCTGTATCAGCAACTTCTATTTCTTCTACATGCTGGTCTTCATGACCGTCCTTTACGTTGTGTGGCGCGCGCTCAGGATCTGCCTGTTTCCGGTCCCTGAAAAAGGCGGGTGGAAGCAGATTCTGCTGCTGGCCGGAAAGTTCTTGCTGAGGGCCGGCCTGGGAACTGCCATGGGGGCAGTGTTTCTGCTGCCGATCCTGCTCCGGTTCACACAGGACCCCAGAGCCTCGGAGGGTGTGGCCTACAGCATGCTGTATCCGCCGGCTTATTATAAAGGCCTGCCGGAATCCTTTGTCGGCTTCGGCGCGGAGGCAGTGCTGGAGAACTGGACCTGCCTGGGAGTAGGCGGGATCGGGCTTCTGGGCGTACTGCTCCTTTTTGTCGGACCGGGGAAAAAGAGCGGCGAGGACACGGGACACCGGGCATGGCACCCGGACCTGAAGATCGCCTTTATCGGAATGACCATAATGACACTGCTGCCCGCAGCGGGAGCAGCGCTCAACGGGTTCACCTATCCGGCCAACCGCTGGATCTGGGCTTTCTGCATGCTGTCAGCCTATATCACTGCGGTCACCCTGCCCTCTCTGCGGGACATCTCCCCTGCCAGGATGGCGCTGGTGATGCTGTTTCTGTCTGCCTGCACTGTGGTCTGTGCTTTGCTGGATGCCCGCAAGGCAGTCCTTCTGGAACTGATCCTGGCGGCAGCCGCGGCCGCGGCTGTGCGGGCCCCGGAGCAGGTTCGGAGCAAAAGTCCGGGACGGGGAGAAAAAGGTCTTCTGAGGGCAAGTACTGTTTCTGTCCTCTGCGGAGCAGTCCTGACCGGGACAGTGGTTCTGACGGCCGTGATCCACGGACACATCTGTTTTGCCAGAGGCGTCCGCTTCAGCGGAATCCCGGAATATCACACGGACCGCTATATCGACGGGATGATGGCCTCGGATGCGGCGGGAATGCGGAGCCTTCTCGGCAACGATACGTTTTACAGGTATTCCGGCAGATATATTTCCAACAATTTCGCCCTTCTGAACGATGTGTCGGACACCCAGTACTACTGGAGCCTCTCCGACAGCAGGATCGAGCAGTTTTTTACCGAGACCGGACAGTCCAACGGTATGGTGCATCTGTTTGACAACCTGGATAACCGCACCATGCTGGATGAGATTGCGGGTGTGACCTACTATAAGCGGGGCGACGGCTCGCTCCTTCCCTTCGGATACGAGAAGCTGGAGGGCATGCACTACGACAACCGGGAATTATTTGAAGAAAAGGAGGGAGACCCCCTCCCGGTCTTCAGTTTTTCTGTCTATAAAAATCTTTACGGTCTTCCGCTTGGTTTTACGGCCGATCACTATGTGACCAGACAGACCTATGACGCGCTCACGATCCCCCAGCGCCAGGAGGCCCTGATGCAGGGAATCCTGCTGGAGGACGAGGGCGTAGAGACCGTCTCCGGACAGGCGGCCGAAGACGGCGGAAGCGAACAGGCTCCGCAGCCTGCCCAGCTGTCCTTTACCCAAGAGACAGTCCCCTTTACCGCCCGTGCGGAGGAAGGGATCGGGATTGTGCAGAACAGTGACGGAAGCCTGAATCTGACGGTCAGCGACACGGAGGCGGCACTGCATCTGGATGCACAGAGCGCGGAGATGCTCGCACAGGCGGAGGTCAGTGTCCTTCTGGAGGGGGTGGAGTACACGGCGCCTGAGCATGATCTGCAGGCGGATAAGCCGCAGGAGGATGAGCCGCATTATGCCAACACGGATCCCGTCATCATCCGGGTCACAGCCCTGCGAAACAAAGAGACGGTCTCCGACAAGGAAGTGCAGTATACGCTGCCGGACAATCCCTGGAAGACGGGCAGGTCCTCTTTTTTGAGCTGCTGCGGCTATACAGAGGAGCCTCTGTCGGATCTGTACATGAAGTTTTCCCGAAAAGGCAGCTACACGTTCAGGAATCTGCAGGTCATCCGCCAGCCCATGGAGGAATATCCCTCTCAGGCCGGGGCATTCGGAGAATATGTGCTGGAGGAGCTTGATCTGCATGAGCTTCCCGGCAGCGGCGCGACAGACAGGATCACCGGAACACTGACAGTGCCGGACAGAAGGATCCTGTGCATACAGATCCCGCGCTGTGACGGGCTCAAGGCCTTTATCGACGGAGCGGAAGTGCCTCTTCTGCAGGCGGACACAATGTTCTGCGCGGCGGCTGTGGATGCGGGGACGCATCAGATCGAACTGCGCTACCGGACGCCGGGACTGGCAGCCGGGGCAGGGATCAGCCTGGCTGCGCTGCTGATCGTGATCGCAGAGGCGGCGGCAGGCCTTTTCCTGGAGAAAAAAAGAAATAAATAAGGACCGTGCCTGCGCAATGAAGTGCGCGGCATGTCCGGAAAGATTGAAGAGAAAACCAGGCACTGATAGAGAAGGGCAGAAAATGGGTGATCTGATCAGTATTATTGTACCCTGTTACAACGAGGAGGAGTCACTGCGGCTGTTTCACACGGCAGTGAAGGAAACGGAGAAAAAGATGCCGGACTGCAGGTTCGAGATCCTTCTGATCAATGACGGATCGAAAGACAGGACTGTAGAGGTCATGCGGGAACTGGCGGCGGAAGATCCGGAAGTCAGCTACTACAGCTTCTCCAGAAATTTCGGCAAAGAGGCAGCCATGTTCGCGGGTTTTTGCAATGCCCGCGGGGATTATGCGGCGGTCATGGACGCGGATCTGCAGGATCCGCCGGATCTGCTGCCGGAAATGTATCAGATACTGAAATCCGGTGAGTATGACAGCGTGGCCGCGCGCCGCGTGAACCGTGAAGGCGAGCCCCCCATCCGAAGCTGGTTCGCCAGGCGCTTTTACAGTCTGATCAACCGCATTTCCGAGGCCGATATTGTGGACGGCGCCAGGGACTTCAGGCTGATGAAGCGGGAGATGGTGGACGCGATCCTTGCCATGGGGGAATCAAACCGCTTTTCCAAGGGTATTTTCGGCTGGATCGGTTTCAGGACCTACTGGATGCCCTACAAGAATGTGGAGCGTGTTGCCGGGGAGACCAAGTGGAATTTCTGGAGCCTTCTGGGGTATGCGATCGACGGCATCGTCAATTTCTCGCATGTGCCGCTGGATATCGCGTCCTGGTTCGGGATCCTGATGACGGCGCTCTCTTTCCTGGCGATCATCTTTATCGTGGTGCGCAAGCTCCTGTTCGGCGACCCGGTCGCCGGATGGGCTTCGACAGCCTGTATCATCACATTTATCGGGGGGATTCAGCTCTTGTGTCTGGGTATTATCGGCAAATATCTCGCGACGGTCTATCAGGAGGTCAAAAAAAGGCCTCATTTCATCATCAGTGAGACCAGCCGGGAGGACGCAAAGAAGATAGGATGAGGAGACCTCTTAAGGCAGGTTTCCGAATGGGGAAGTTACATCTATGACATTTCGAAAAAGACTGATGGTCACATTTGCCACGGTCATCGTGGTTCCCATGCTCCTCTTCACCATTTCCTTTATTGCCCTGGGCAATTATCTGATCGGTGAAAAGGGCGAACTCAGGGGCTATACGTCCATAGTGGGAAACTACGACACTTTTGACCTTGATACTGTCCAGGCATTTTACGAGGCAGAGGCCAATCCGGACAGACTGCAGGATGTGGAGTTTCTGGACTCCCTGTCCGCGGAACTCCATGACAGTAATGTATATCTGGTCGTCCGGCGCGACGAAGGACTCTATTATGCCAGCGATGAGGCAAAGGCGGTAGCCGACCTGAGTTCTCTGCCCGAGTGGGAAGAGGAGACTGCAGACAGGCTGCAGAGAGGTGAAACCGAGGATCCGGACCACGCACAGCCGGCAGGCCCGGAAGGAGACGAAAAGCCGCATTCCGCAGCTACGGCGGAGGGAGCCGGTGTATCGGATATCTCCGCGGATCCCGTGCAGGCGGCGGCAGCGGGACGGCTGCATCAGAACCAGATCATTCAGGTGGGACGCAGGAGCCTGCTCGTGCGGCAGCTGGATTTCTATTTCCCGGACGGAGCCAGGGGGAGCCTGTTCATCGTCATGCGAGTGATGGGCCTGATCTCCGGAAGGTTTCTGAGCGGCCTTCTGGTCTCCATGCTCACGACTCTGGTATTCACGGCCTTTCTGCTGACCAGATGGCTGGAGAGCAGTATTTTTACACCGATCAGCGCCATCAATATCGCCATGAACAACATCCGCGACGGCAACTTTACCTATACCCTGTCCACGGGAGAGGAGGGTGAGATCGGCGACCTGTACCGCAACTACGAAGACATGCGCCTGCGGCTCAAGGAGTCCGCGGATGAGAAGCTGGAGAGAGAGAAGCAGAACCGGGAGCTGATCAGCAACATTTCCCATGACCTCAAGACGCCGATCACTTCCATCAAGGGCTATGTCGAGGGTCTGATTGACGGCGTGGCAAACACGCCCGAAAAGCAAGAGAAGTACATCCGGACCATCTACAACAAGGCCAATGACATGGATCACCTGATCGATGAGTTGACACTGTACTCGCGCTTTGAGAGCGACCGCATCCCCTACAATTTCCACCGCCTCAATGTCGGCGACTACTTCGGCGACTGTGTCGAGGAGATCGGCATGGATATGGATTCGAGAGGGATCGAGCTCAATTACACCAATCTCGTCTCGCCTCAGACGCGGATCATCGCCGATCCCGAGCAGATGAAGCGTGTTATTAACAATATTGTGGGAAATAGTGTAAAATATATGGATAAGGAGAAGGGCCGGATCGATATCCGCATCCTCGATGAGCAGGACAGTGTGCGCATAGAGGTCGAGGACAACGGCAAGGGCATTGCCGCCAGGGACCTTCCCAATATTTTCGACAGGTTCTACCGCACGGACTCCTCCCGCAACTCGGCCCAGGGCGGCAGCGGGATCGGACTCTCCATTGTGCGCAAGATCATTGAAGACCACGGCGGATACATCTGGGCGACCAGCCGCGAGGGCGAGGGCACCTGTATGCATATGGTGATCCGCAAATATCTTGAGCAGGAGGATGACATGGTAGATCCCATGATAGATCCCATGGATGACGAAATGATATAAATGCAAAAGGAGTAACAGATGAGCAGGATTTTGATCATTGAAGACGAAGAGGCAATCGCAGACCTGGAAAAAGACTATCTGGAACTCTCCGGATTTGAAGTTGAGATTGAGACGAGGGGCGACCGGGGGCTCACGGCAGCCCTGCAGAAGGATTTTGACCTGGTTGTACTCGATCTGATGCTGCCCGGCATCGACGGCTTTGACGTCTGCCGGAAGATCAGAGAGAAGAAAGATATTCCGATCCTGATGGTATCGGCCAAAAAAGATGATATCGACAAGATCCGCGGCCTCGGCCTGGGCGCGGATGACTATATGACCAAGCCCTTCAGCCCCAGTGAGCTCGTCGCCAGGGTCAAGGCGCACATGGCGCGCTACCAGCGTCTGGTTGGCGCGGGGCAGAAGACCAATGACGTGGTGGAGATCCGCGGCCTCAAGATCGATAAGACCGCCCGCCGTGTCTTTGTGGACGGCACCGAGAAGAATTTCACGACCAAGGAATTTGATCTGCTCACTTTCCTGGCGGAGAATCCCAACCATGTCTTCAGCAAGGACGAGCTCTTCCGCAGGATCTGGAACATGGACAGCGTGGGCGATATTGCCACAGTGACCGTCCATATCAAAAAGATCCGTGAAAAGATTGAGTTCGACACCTCTCATCCCCAGTATATTGAGACCATCTGGGGCGTAGGCTACAGGTTCCGTGCATGAGCAGGAAAGCGGATAGAAAAGATTCTCTGCGCCTGGACAAACTGCTGGCCCGGGAGGGTCTCGGCACACGAAGCGAGCTGGGAAAGGCTGTGCGCAGGGGCAGAGTCTGTGTGAACGGGGTGATCGAAAAAGACCCCGGCTGCAGGGTCTCCGCTGAGGATGAGATCCTGTTTGACGGTAAACCGGTCAGGCAGAGGACCTGCGTCTATTACATGCTCAATAAACCTGCGGGCGTCCTCTCCGCGACTGAGGACAGCCGGGAGAGGACGGTTCTGGATCTGCTGCGTGACCCTTCGGACGAGGCACAGCAGGTGCTTCGGCGCGGCCTTTTTCCGGTGGGAAGACTGGACAAGGACACAGAGGGGCTCCTGCTGATCACCGATGACGGACAGCTGGCACACCGGCTGCTGGCGCCGGGAAAACATGTTGACAAGACCTATTACGCTGTCGTGACCGGCCGGGTCACGGAAGAGGATATCCGGGCATTTGCGGAAGGTCTCACGGTAGACGGGGACTTTACTGCCATGCCGGCGCAGCTGCGCCCGGCAGCGGAGGCGGACAGCACCCTTGCAGCCCTGATCCCGGAGAATATTCAGACAGAAATTTCTCCGGAAATCACAGATTCTTCGCAGATACTTGTTACGATCAGAGAGGGAAAATATCACCAGATCAAGAGGATGTTCGCTTCCCGGCAAAAGGAGGTTCTATATCTGAAACGCCTTTCCATGGGGCCGCTCTTTCTTGATCCGTCTCTGCTGCCCGGACAGTTCCGCCCCTTGACCGGGGAGGAGATCGATATTATTGGAGGACACCCGGATGCGAGGTTCTTTCATTCATCATAGAATTCTGAAAAAAAGAAAAATGCGTAAAAGGAACTATATTTTGACAGCTGTTCTGCTGGCGTGCATCTGCCTTCTGAGTGCCTGCGGCCCGGAGCCGGGAGCAGGAGAAGGCGCAGGACAGGATTCCGGCGCCATGTTCGGCGGAAAGCAGGGAACCGGCGAGACAGCAAAGGCTGACAAGGATGACAGACCCGGCGATCCTCCCGTAGAAAATTCCGCGGAGGGCCTGACAGAAGAGACGGCGGCGGCAGATACCGTGCCCGAATCGGATTCGGTCGGCATGGGCAGGACAGGTTCCCCGACAGCAGCTACTGCCGCTGCGGCAGAAGACGTCTTCGGCCGTCCCATGCAGGGCGAGATCACAGAGACAGATGACTCGACTCTGGAGGAGCTGCAGCTCTACCTCAATGAAGACAGCAGCTACGGTTTTCTGCTCTCCTCTTATGACATCCCGGAGGATATCGATCTGAACCAGGTCTTTTTTTCGGGAGCCGGATTTGCTCAGGAGAAGCTGACGGAAAAGGAAAAAGAACTTCTGCTGGACCGGATTCCCCAAAAGGAGATCCGGACACCGGTTGTAAAGGTGACGGATGAGCAGATCGAGGAACTGCTGAGCGCAAAAGCCGGCATCTCCTACGAGGATTCCAGATATCCCCTGACAGAGGAGCACGGCTGGGCGCGGATCCGCAGATACAATTCCTGGTATGCGCTGCGCGGCGATACAAACCGCAAATATATCCGGTGCACGGATGCCTGGCAGCAGGGAGATGTGTACATCGTCCATTATCAGCTGCTGACGCAGGCGCCCGGAGAGGAAAATGACGAGTCCGCTCTCTACCGGCCGACCTATGAGGTACAGCTGGAAAAGAAGGGAGACGGTTACAGGTTCTGCTACAATATCGTCTGGACACAGAAGGACCTGATCGAGGCACAGTCCTACCGGGCGGAACTCAAGCCTGCAGGCGAGGTCTTTTTTGCCCCCTATTATCCGGATACGGACCGGGATGAGAAGGCGGATGTCACTTTTGTTCTTGAGAAGGACAGGGCGATCCTGGATATCCTCTCCCCTGTGGAGAAGGGGAATATCCGGACAGACCTTGTTTTTGACGGTGTGGATGCCGTGGACTTCACAGATTATAACGGGGATGACTGTACGGATATCCTGACGGTCTGCAGCTACACGCAGATCGGGGAGGACGGCAGAAAAACCGGAAGTCTGCGTGAAGCCAGGGTTTATACAGGTCAGGAGGAAGGGGTTCCCCTCCTTGACAGTGAGAAGACAGAGGCGGTCAACAGGGACGTCGAGGTCCTGAACATCACAAATATGACGGCTTATCTGACCGGGAAATCAGACGGCGCTGCAAAGACCTACAGCTCCTGGAAGGAGGCTTTCGCTGACCACATCAGGGGGATCGATGAGGATGAGTACGACGGCTTTGCATTGATCTACCTCAATGATGACCGCACACCGGAACTGGTACAGGTCGGTGCGACGACGGCCAAGGGAGCGACGATCGTCGTCTACCGGAACGGCATGCTGGAAGAGACCTGGCTGAACCGCCGCGATTTCCAGTACCTGGAGTACGAAAATCTTCTCTACAGTCCTTCGGGCGTGGAGAATCTGCATTTTGACACGATCTACAGCATTACAGGCGGAGAACTGGGAATCTCCACACAGGGATATTACGGAAACAGCAGCCTGGCAAGAGTCCGGTTTGACAAAGACGGTAAGGAAGTCTGGGACTATTACTGGGACGGCGGCGTGGTCTCGGAGAGCGGATACCGCGACGGGCTCAACTTTATTATCGACGTGTCCAGGGCAAAAACCTGCGACAAGGAGCATCTTCTGACAGCAGAACAACTGCTGGAGCAGCTCAAATGAGCGTCACAGAAAGGAAATTGAAATGAGAATCATAGATATCCTGAATGAGAAGGATGTTACATTATCATTTGAGGTATTCCCGCCGAAGACAGAGGCAGGTATCTACACAGTTGAGCAGGCGACCGAGAAGATCGCCGCCCTCAGGCCCGATTTTATGAGCGTCACCTACGGCGCAGGCGGCGGAACCAGCAGACACACCACCAGGATCGCGGCGGATCTGCAGCAGAAATACGGCACCAATGTCCTGGCGCATCTGACCTGTGTCTCTTCTACAAAAGAAACTGTCAGGAAGATGATCGACACCTACCGCGAGAACGGCATTGAAAATATCATGGCGCTCCGCGGAGATATTCCGGCAGAAGGAAGGACTGTATTTGACTACAACCACGCCTCGGAGCTGATTTACGACATCAAGTCCATCGATGAAAATGTGTGTATCGGCGGCGCATGCTATCCCGAGGGTCATGTGGAATGTGAGCGTCAGTCGGAGGATATTCTCCACCTGAAGGAAAAGGTGGAGGCCGGCTGCGATTTTCTGACGACCCAGATGTTTTTTGACAATTCCACCATGTACAGCTTTTTGTACAGGATCCGGGAGGCGGGGATCGAAGTACCTGTCATCGCCGGCATCATGCCCATCACCAACCCGGGGCAGGTAAAACGAAGTGTTGCTCTCTCCGGAGCGACGATCCCCCAGCGCTTCAAGACCATGGTCGACCGCTTCGGCGACGACCCCCGCAGCATGAGGCAGGCAGGAGTCGTCTATGCGGCGGAACAGATCGTCGACCTGATCGCCAACGGGGTGGGACACATACATGTCTACACCATGAACAAGCCCGAGATCGCTGAAGGAATCCGCAACAGCCTCTCTGCACTGTGGGGAGTCTCCGGAGATGCCCTCCTCGGCTGACCAACCTATGAATACGGAAGGTGTGACAGGGGATCTTTTACTGTCGCACCTTTTTTGCACTATCAGACCTGCGGACCGGTACAAACATCCTGTGACTGCATCGGAGAATACCGCCAATTTCAAAGCTCTTGCAGTCAAGGCCTTGAAATGCCGGTTTCTCCCCGGCGCTGCTCCTGCGTGCGGCATGGTCGGAAAGGGAAATATGATCAAAATTGATAAAAAAGAAATATACCGCTATCTCGGCTATCGCAGACGTACCCCGGACGCGGAAGTCATCCGCCTGGTCGACAGCTGCGTGGAGGATCTGCAGCGGGAGGTGACGCCCCGCTTTATATACCGGAAATATCCGGTGGAAAGTATCTATACCATACCGGCCTCAGACCTGATGGCGGACGAAAACCTCTCCGGGGACAGGAAACCCGGAACAGTGACCAGGCGGCAGGAGGAGCCGCCGGTTCCCGTGCTGCGCATTGCCGGAATGGAGATCTGCAGCAAGAGCCTGGCCCGGAATCTGCGCGGATGTGAGAATGTCTACCTGATGGGGGCCACTCTGGGTCTGGGACCGGACAGGCTGATCGCGCGGGCAAGTGTCACACATATGAGCCGGGCGGTTACCCTGCAGGCAGCTGCGGCAGCGATGATCGAGTCCTGGTGCGACGAGGTGAACCAGAGAATCATTCGCGAAGCGGCGGAAGAAGGATCCTACTGCAGACCCCGTTTTTCACCCGGCTACGGGGATTTTGCCCTTGAATTCCAGGAGGATTTTTCGCAGATCCTGCGCCTGCAGAAGGAGATCGGCGTGTCGCTGACAGAGAGCCTTCTCATGATGCCCTCCAAATCGGTGACGGCCGTCATCGGTGTAACAAGAGAGAAACAGGGTTGTGTCCTGCACGGCTGTGAGGTATGTGAAAAGGCGGCCGAGTGCGCCTTTTCCAGGAATGGAGATTGAAGAGCTATGGAAAAAGTAGTCAGAAGACCCCTTCTGCAGCGTCTGGGAAAAGAGTGGCTGTTTTTTGACGGGGGAACAGGGAGCATCCTGCAGGAAAAAGGACTGAAGGGAGGCGAACTGCCTGAGAGATGGAATCTGACACGGCCGGAGGATATCATCGATCTGCACTGCGGATATCTGCAGGCGGGCTGCGACATTTTCAACACCAATACCTTTGGGGCGAATGCCATCAAGTTCCCCGGTCCCGGCACAGGTGCGGGCGCAGAGGAGCACGGAGAGCTGCGCCTGATCGTTGAGACGGCGGTTGCTCTGGCAAAGGAGGCAAGGCGCCGCACAGGCAGGGAGGACGCCTATATTGCCCTGGATATCGGGCCCACGGGACGCCTTCTGCAGCCCCTCGGAGACCTTCCTTTCGAGGAGGCCGTGGAGATTTTCGGAGAAGTGGTGCGGATCGGCACCGCTGCGGGAGCGGACCTGGTGCTCATCGAGACTATGAGCGACGGATATGAATCAAAGGCAGCGGTTCTGGCGGCAAAGGAGAACTGTGACCTGCCTGTGCTGATCACCAATGTCTACGACAAGAGCGGAAAGCTTCTCACAGGCGGAACGGTGGACTCCACAGTCGCCATGCTGGAGGGTCTGCGTGTGGACGGTCTGGGCGTCAACTGCGGCATGGGACCGGAGCAGATGATCCCCATCGTACAGAGGATGACGGAAGTTGCCTCTGTCCCCATCCTGGTCAATCCCAACGCGGGCCTGCCCAGGTCGGAAAACGGCAGGACGGTCTACGATGTGGATCCGGAGGCCTTCGCAGGCTGGATGAAAAAAATTGCAGCCATGGGCGTACAGGCCGTGGGCGGCTGCTGCGGCACAACGCCGGAACATATCCGCAGGACTGTGCAGGCAGTCAGAGGAACCAAAGCCGCAGACGAAAAAACCGCTGCAGGTGCAGAGGAAAAGCCCGCTGCCGGTGCAGGGGAAAAGCCCGGCGCAGAAGCAGGGGGGATCTGCGCGCAGACACCGGGAGAGCAGGGGGTGCCTTTTGTTCCCAATACACAGAAGCACCGCACAGTGGTCTCCTCCTTCTCCCGCGCTGTGGAGATCGGCAAAAAGCCGGTCATTATCGGAGAGCGGATCAATCCCACCGGCAAAAAGAAGTTTAAAGAGGCTCTGCGCGAAAACAATATAGAATACATCCTGGCGGAGGGACTCAATCAGGAGGAGAGCGGCGCCCATATTCTGGATGTCAACGTGGGACTTCCGGAGATCGATGAACCTGAGATGATGGAGACAGTTGTCTGCAGACTCCAGAGCATTCTGCCCCTGCCGCTGCAGATCGACACCTCAGACCCGATTGCCATGGAGCGCGGCATGCGCCTCTACAACGGCAAACCCATGGTCAATTCCGTGAACGGCAAAAAGGAGAGTATGGAGGCTGTCTTCCCCCTGGTCAGAAAATACGGGGGCGTAGTCGTGGGTCTGGTGCTGGATGAGGACGGGATTCCGGAGACAGCAGACGGCCGCATAGCGGTTGCGGAGAAGATCTATGAGACTGCGGACCGCTACGGTGTGCCCCGTGAGGACATTGTGATCGACGGCCTGGCAATGACCATCTCCTCTGACACCAGGAGCGCCCTGACGACCCTGGAGACCCTGCGCCGCGTGCGGGATGAACTGCACGGCCATACGATCCTGGGCGTCTCCAATATTTCCTTCGGTCTGCCGCAGAGAGCCATCATCAATGCACATTTTCTGACAATGGCCATGCAGATGGGACTCTCCTGTGCCATCATGAATCCCGGAAACGAGGATATGATGTGCGCCTACCGCGCCTTCCTTGCTCTCTCAGACATGGATCCGCAGTGCATGGGCTATATCGAGGCCTACGCCAATGCACAGAGAATAACTGTCGCGACAGCGCCGGCAGCCGTAACCGGGAGCGCTGCTGCGGAAACAGCGTCAGCCGGGTCCTCTCAGAATTCAGCCGGAATGACACTGGGCGACAGCATCCGCAGAGGCATGGCGGGGAGCGCGGCTGACGCCGCCAGAGTCCTCCTGGAAGCCGGAACGCCTGCTCTGAACCTCATCAATGAGGAACTGATCCCTGCCCTGGACTTTGTCGGAAAGGGTTTTGAGAAGGGCACCATCTTCCTGCCCCAGCTTCTCATGAGCGCGGAGGCGGCCAAAGCGGCCTTTGAAGTGGTCAAAGAGACCATGCAGGACGAAAAACAGGAGACCAAGGGCAGGATCATCCTGGCCACTGTCAAGGGAGACATCCACGATATCGGCAAGAACATCGTCAAGGTCATGCTGGAAAACTACAGCTTCGAGATCCTCGACCTGGGAAAGGATGTCGCACCGGAGACCATAGTGGAGACGGCGGTCCGCGAGAATATTTCTCTCGTGGGTCTCAGCGCTCTGATGACGACAACGGTCGTCAGCATGGAAGATACGATCCGCCTGCTCCGGGAGCAGAAGCCGGATACAAAGGTTGTGGTCGGCGGCGCTGTCATGACGCAGGAATACGCCGATTCCATCGGCGCCGACTGCTATGCGCCGGACGCCATGGCAACCGTCCACTATGCCGAAGAGGTTTTCGGCAAATAATTTGATTTAACGGATATAACAAGTCGTGAAAGGAGACTGTTTGGGAAAAAAATTTGAGAAAATGTTTAAGGAATATGCTGTCTCGCAGATGGGAAGGTGTGTGAAGAATGATACGATTCCGGACGCGCTTTTCCAGCATTATGAGGTGAACCGGGGCCTGAGAGACCTCAACGGCAAGGGTGTCCTCACTGGCTTGACGAATATTTCGGAAATCATTTCCTTTGAGGAAAAAGACGGCAGGAGGATTCCGATTGACGGCCAGCTCTGGTACCGGGGATACACGGTGGAGCATCTGATCAAAATGTTTGCAGAAGACAGGTTCGCCTATGAAATACTGACTTACCTGCTCCTTTTCGGAGAGCTTCCGAATGATCAGGAAAAGAAAGATTTCATTGAGATCCTTGCAGGCGCCAGGGACCTTCCCACAAACTTTGTGCGCGACGTGATCATGAAGGCGCCGACCAAAGATGTCATGAACTCCATGACCCGAAGCATCCTGACACTGGCCTCCTATGATACCCGTGCCCAGCAGACGGATCTGGCCAATGTCATCCGCCAGAGTATCATGCTGATCGCGGCTTTCCCGATGCTGGCAATTTACGGCTATCATGCTTATAATCATTATGAGAATATGGAGAGCATGTATATTCACAGGCCGGACCCGGAGCTTTCCACTGCGGAGAATATTCTGATGATGATGCGTCCCGACCGGCAGTTCACAGAGACAGAAGCAAAGGTTCTCCAGGCGGCCCTGCTCCTGCATATGGAGCACGGCGGAGGAAATAACTCGACTTTCACCACAAGAGTGGTCACCTCCTCCGGCAGCGATACCTATGCGACGATCGCGGCAGCCATGTCTTCACTCAAAGGCCCCAGGCACGGCGGCGCCAACATCAAAGTCATGGAGATGATGGAAAACATCCGCAAAAAAGTCAGTGACTGGAACGATGATGATGAGATTGATGCCTACCTGACCAAAATGCTGAAGGGCGTCGTCTTTGATCATCAGGGGCTGATCTACGGTATGGGACATGCGGTCTATTCGCTCTCGGATCCCCGTGAGCGCGTGTTCAAATCCTTTGTTGAACGCCTGAGTGTAGAGAAGGGGCGCGAGACAGATATGGCGCTCTACCAGAAGATCGAGGACATAGCCCCCAGGGTCATCGCCCGTGAGCGCAGGATTTACAAGGGTGTCAGCCCTAACGTCGACTTCTACAGCGGATTTGTCTACGATATGCTCGGCATCCCGGTGGAACTGTATACACCTATATTTGCCCTAGCCCGTATTACCGGCTGGAGCGCACACCGTCTTGAGGAGATCGTCGGAAGGGGCAAGATCCTTCGACCTGCTTACATGAGTGTTATGGAACGGATTGACGAAAAATAAGCGAGAGATCAATGACAGGAGGGAATATGGGAAAACTGAAGATTACCTGGCACGGACACAGCTGTTTTACACTGGAGGAAGGCGGCTATTCTATCGTTCTGGATCCCTTTGAAGACGGGGCTGTTCCCGGCATCGGAAACCTGCGCCTTGAAGCGGATCAGGTGCTCTGCAGCCATGAGCACTTCGACCACAACGCAGTGCAGTGCGTGAAGATCCGCGACGGTGCGGCTTCGAAGAAAAACCCTTTCAGGATCACGGAAATTCACTCCTGGCACGACGACGCGGAGGGCACAAAGCGCGGCAGCAACACCATCCGCATCTATGACGACGGCGAGTACAGGATCGCGCACATGGGCGACATCGGCTGCATGCCGACTGCCGGGCAGAAGGAACTTCTCATGGGAATCGATGTCATGCTGATGCCTGTCGGCGGATTTTTTACCATGGAGCCCGAAGATGTCTGCGCGCTGGTCGGGGAACTGAAGCCCCGCATGCTGGTGCCCATGCACTACAGGGGAAAAGGCTTCGGCTACGATGTGATCGCCCCTCTGGAAAAATACGCATCTCTCTGCGGCGGCCTGACGCAGCTTGAAAAGAGCGAGCTGTCCCTGCCGGAGGATCTGCAGTCCGGCACAGTCGCCCTCAAGGTGCCTGTGGCATAAGCCGGCAGAACAGAAAAATACAGACTTATACAGACTTATATGGATAATCAGAAAAGCAACCGTCGAAAGGCGGTTGTTTTTTTGCTTTAAAAATTTTGGCTTTAAGTTTCAAATAAGGTTGCTCTGCTAAGATGTCCTCATGCACAGAGCAAGAGCAGTGCATGGAAAGCAGATTACCTGATTAGAACAGAGAATGCAGATTATAGAAAGATTGACCAGAAAAAAAGAAAGGCAATAATATGAAAGCGAATGAACTCAGAAGAAAATTCAAATTTTTGATCACGGGTATGACACTGGCAGCAATGGTGACTTCCATGGCCGCCTGCAGCTCTGCCTCGACCGGCAGTACTTCAGGAGGTGCTGCCCAGGCAGCCGCAGAGACGACGGCAGAGGCAGCCGCAGAGACAGCCGCAGAGAGCACATCCGGGGAGACCGAAGGCGCTGAAAGTACTTCAGAGGCTGCGGCAGAGGGAGAAACGTCTGCAGATGCCGCAGGAACTGCCGCATCTGCCTCCGCACAGGCCGGCCCCGCAAAAGAGGAGATCGTGACCACAGAGACTGTTGAAAACAGCGAGGACAGCAGCCACGCGGTCACTGCGGACGGCGAAGAGGTCTCCATGTCCGGCACAGCAGTCACCAAGACCGGTGATTCCGACCAGGGAGATGAGGCGGACTTCTACGGCGACAATGCAGCGGTCTTTGCGGCAAACGGCGGAACACTCAATCTCTCCAACATGGTGGTGGAGACCGACGGCACCCATGCCAACGCTGTTTTCAGCTACGGCCAGGGAACCATCGTGAACGTGTCGGATTCCTACATTGAGACCAGCGGAAACTGCTCCGGCGGTATCATGACCACAGGCGGCGGTATCATGAACGCGGAAAATCTGACCATCAATACCAGCGGAAATTCCTCCGCAGCGATCCGTTCCGACAGAGGCGGCGGTACAGTCACTGTGACAGGAGGATCCTATACGACCAGCGGAACCGGTTCTCCCGTCATCTATTCCACCGCTGATATCACTGTCAACAATGCAGTAATGGAGTCCACCGCCTCCCAGGGTGTCGTCGTGGAGGGCAAGAACTCCGTCACCCTCAACAACGTGGAGCTGACAGCGGACAACAACACCAAGAACAGTGACAAATCCGACTATTATCAGGCGGTCATGATTTATCAGTCCATGTCCGGCGACGCGGATGAAGGGACTTCTGCCTTTACCATGAACGGCGGAAGGCTCACAAATGTCAACGGGGATGTTTTCTTCGTCAACAACACAGCGACGACCATAGACCTGACCGATGCGGAGATCATCAACAACGGAGACGGCGTTTTCCTCAGGGCGGAAGCTGCCGGCTGGGGAAGTGAGGGCTCCAACGGAGGCCATGTGAATATGACGGCCGCGAGCCAGGAGATCAACGGAGACATGGTGGTGGACGAGGTGTCCGAACTGAATCTGTATCTGAAGAACACGTCTACATTTACAGGTGCCATCAACAGCGAGGGCGCGGCAGGCAGCGTCTATGTGGAGATTGAAGAAGGATCCAGGTGGGTCCTGACCGGTGACTCCTATATCACCGGCCTGACCTGCGGCGCCGATGCCATTGACCTCAACGGCTATACACTCCATGTCGGGGATCAGACCTATGAGGCCGGCACAGAATCCACCGGTGAGGCCATTGAATTTACCACTTCCTCCGGAAGCGGAAACGGTTCCGGTGCCCCGGACGAAAAACCCGGAGAGAACGGAGAAAACGGAGGCCCCGGCGGCGACGGCTCCACACCTCCCGAAAAACCCGACGGCGGAAAGCCTGATGGAAAGCCCGGCCGGAAGAGCAGCAGCTCCTCGGACACTACCTCGACTGAGGACATAACCGGGGACACATCCGGCGATACTGCAGAAAACTGACTGGTGACTGCCTGGTAACTGACTTGTGACTGACTGGTGGCTGCCTTGTAACTGGCTGGTGAGGGCCTGTCTGGTGAGGGTCTGGTGAGCAGCCCCGAGTAATCAGCACAAAAAAAGTCTGTGGATAAACCGGTTTAAAATACAATAAATAGATAAAAAAGAGACAGGGAGTTCCTTTTCCCTGTCTCTTTCAGCAGTCTTTTCATGATCAGCCGGAGGTTGGCCGAAACAGTTTTTTACAGATCGTAAGTCTTGGTGGTGCCGAATTTGGTGGTCTGCGTGACGTTGTTCAGCTTGTAGCCTGCATTGACCAGGATGTCGACCATGCTCTTGACGGAGATCTCACCGGTGGCCTTGACGACGGCTTCGGTGCCGCGTCCCTTGGTGTGGTAGACGGCCATGGCTTCCATGTTTGCCTCGTTGTCGGCCAGGAGCTGAGCGATGCCGGCAAAGAAGCCGGGTCTGTCGTCGCACTGGAAGACGAAGCGGGTGCCCTGGTGCTTATAGCCCAGAAGGTCCGTGAATGCCTGGAAGATATCTTTCTCGGTAATGATGCCGAGCACATGGTTTTCATCATCGATGACGGGGAGGACGGAGATTCCCTCATCCAGCATCTTCTGGGCGGCCTCTTCGATAAAGGCGTCCTGATTGATGGTCTTGACGTCGGTCAGCATGATGTCCTCGACCTTGGTCTTGCTGAGCAGGTAGTTGAGCTCATAGATGGACAGAGAGGTCGCATTGGCGCCGCTCTTTTCGGTGACCAGACCGCCGGTGACCAGGCCGATCAGCCTGCCGCTCTCATCGACGATGGGGAGACGGTGAAAATGACCCTTGGACATGATGTCCACAGCCTTGGAGATCTTGGTGTCTTTTGTAACTGTGACAGGTTCCTTTGTCATATGATCTTTTACGTACATACTTCCCTCCTGATATTATCCGCCGAGATAGGCTTTGCGTACACGCTCGTCGCGGGCCAGTCCTTCACCGGTACCCTCCAGGGTGATCCGGCCGGTCTCCAGAACGTAGGCGCGGTTTGCAATGGACAGTGCTCTTTTCGCATTCTGCTCGACCAGCAGAATGGTGGTACCTTTTTTGTTGATCTCCTCGATGATCTGGAAGATTTCCGAGACAAGGAGGGGGGAGAGGCCCATGGAGGGCTCATCCAGCAGCAGGATGGAGGGCTTGGCCATGAGGGCGCGTCCCATGGCGAGCATCTGCTGCTCGCCGCCGGAGAGTGTGCCGGCAGCCTGCGTGCGGCGCTCACCCAGACGCGGGAAGGTCTGGTAGACATCCTGGATATCCTTGGCGATCTCACCCTGGTCTCTGCGCAGATAGGCGCCCAGAATGAGATTTTCCTCGACTGTCTGCTGGGCAAATACGCGGCGTCCTTCGGGGACCTGGGCCAGGCCCAGACCGACGATCTTGTGTGAAGGGATTTTTGTGAGTTCGGTTCCGTCGAGGCTGATGGTTCCCTCCGCGGCCTTGATCAGACCGGAGATCGCATGCATTGTGGTGGTCTTGCCGGCGCCGTTTGCGCCGATCAGGGTCACGATTTCGCCGTCGCGCACTTCAAAGGAGATGCCCTTGATTGCCTCGATCATGCCGTATCGGACTTTCAAATTTTCTACTTTCAGCATATCTATACTCCATGCCGCCCGCCGGGCGGCTCTTTTCTTGATCCGGTGTATCTGTTCAGTGCATCTTTGGCAGCCGAACAGATCCTTTGTACATCAGTCGCCCAGGTATGCCTTGATGACCTCGGGATTTGCCTGAATCTCGGCGGGAAGGCCTTCAGCCAGCAGCATGCCGTAGTTCAGAACATAGATGCGCTCGCAGATTCCCATGACGAGCTGCATATCGTGCTCGATCAGCAGGATGGCGATCTTGAAGTGGTCGCGCACGAAGCGGATCATGCGCATCAGGTCCTCGGTCTCCTGCGGATTCATGCCGGCAGCCGGCTCATCCAGCAGGAGGAGCTTGGGCTCCGTTGCCATGGCGCGGGCGATCTCAAGGCGTCTCTGCGCGCCGTAGGGAAGATTTCCCGCGGTGACGTCTGCGTATTCGCCCAGTTCCATGATCTCCAGAAGCTCTCTGGATTTGCCCTCGATCTCGCGCTCCTTTGCGTAGTAGCCGGGAAGACGGAATACGGCGGAGACAGGGGAATATTTGATGTTATTGTGATAGCCGGTCTTGACGTTGTCGAGAACGGTCAGATTGTCGAAAAGACGGATATTCTGAAATGTTCTGGCGATGCCGGCCTTGTTGATGTCCACGACAGTCTTGCCCGCGGTATCCTTGCCGTCAAAAAAGATGCTTCCGCGCGTAGGTGTATATACTTTGGTGAGCAGGTTGAAGACGGTTGTCTTGCCTGCGCCGTTGGGGCCGATCAGTCCCACGATTTCCTCGTTGTAAATCGACAGGTCCAGGTCATTGACCGCTGTCAGACCGCCGAAGTCGATTCCAAGCTCTTTGACCTCCAGAACAGGAGTTTTTTTCTCGCTCATAACTACCTCTTACTTATTTTCTGTCATTTAAGGGGACAAGGGAAATGGATCACGCTTTCTTTTTCCTGCGGAAGGCGGATGCCTTTGTCTTGAGGAATTCGTTGTTGGTGACGAGCATGATCACGATCAGGATCACGGCATAGATCAGCATGCGGTAATCCTGCAGTCCGCGCAGCAGCTGAGGGAGCAGGAAGAGGACGACCGTGGAGATCAGTGTGCCGTTGATATTTCCGAGTCCGCCCAGCACGACGTAAACCAGGATCAGGATCGAGGTGTTGTAATCGAATTTGCTGGCGACCATGGTGGAGTAGTTGAGGCCGTACAGAGCGCCTGCGGCGCCTGCCAGGGCTGCGGAGACCACGAAGGCCATCATCTTGGTCTTGGCGATATTGATGCCGATGGATTCGGCGGCGATCCGGTTGTCGCGGGCGGCCATGATGGCGCGGCCGTTTCTGGAATAGATCAGGTTGTAGACAACGACCAGGGCGAAGACCACGAGGATAGTACCGGCTGTGAAGTTGGCGATACGCTCCGTTCCGGTGGCGCCCATGGGGCCGTTGATCAGATATTTGCCGCCGGGCTGGAGCTCGAAGTTGTTCTCGACAAAGGCGACGTGGAGGCCTGCGCTGTCAAAAGCGACATACAGGTTCATGATCAGGTTCATGACGATCTGGCCGAAAGCGAGAGTGACGATCGCCAGATAGTCGCCCTGCAGCTTCAGAACCGGAATGCCGATCAGGAAACCGACAAAGGCTGTGAGCAGCATGCCGACAATGATCGCCAGGATCAGGCGCGGGACCGCGGGAACGGAGGCCTTGAGCAGGCCCGAGACGCAGACGCCGGAGAAGGCGCCGACAGCCATGAAGCCGGCCTGGCCCAGGTTGAGCTCACCGGATACACCGACATTGAGGTTGAGACCGATGGCAGCGACCAGATAGCAGGTCGCGGGAACCAGAAGGCCTGTAAAAAGACTGGACAGATTACCGGACTTGAGCAGGATCTCCAGAGCAATATATGCGACTGCAACCATTGTATAGGAGATGGTCCTGGAACGATGCCGGTTATCCATCAGGAAACTGAAAATACTTTTTTTCTCTTTCATAATAGAACACTCCCCCGTTAGACTTTCTCACGAATATTTTTGCCCAGAAGACCTGTGGGCTTCACGAGCAGGATGACGATCAGAACACCGAAAACGATGACGTCGGAAAGGTTCGTGGAAATATATGCCTTGGAGAGAATCTCAATGATTCCCAGCAGGAGGCCGCCCAGCAGCGCTCCGGGAATCGAGCCGATTCCTCCGAAGACGGCAGCGGTGAAGGCCTTGATACCGGGCATGGAACCCAGCGTGGGAGTAACCGTGGGATAGTTGGCGCACAAAAGGACAGAAGCGATGGCTGCAAGTCCGGAACCGATGGCGAAGGTAATGGAGATGATCTTGTTGACGTTGATGCCCATGAGGGTTGCAGCGCCCTTGTCCTCGGAACAGGCGCGCATGGCGCTTCCGGTCTTGGTCCTGTTGATAAAGAGTGTCAGACAGACCATGACAACCAGGCAGGTGGCGATCGTGACAAGTGTCAGATAGGAAATGGAAAGCCCTCCGAATTCAAATGCGCCGGTCGAGATGATGGAGGGGAACATCTTGGGAGATGCACTCCAGAGGAGCTGTGCGCTGTTCTGCAAAAAGTAGCTGACACCGATGGCGGTGATCAGAACAGAAAGGCTCGATGCCTGACGCAGGGGCTTGTAGGCCAGGCGCTCGATGACCACGCCCAGGACCGTGCAGCAGACAACGGCCGCCAGAATGCCCAGAGGCAGCGGGACGATAAATCGGGTCAGCGCAAAAAAGGCAACATAGGCACCGACCATGATGACATCGCCGTGTGCGAAGTTCAGCATTTTTGCAATTCCGTAGACCATGGTGTAGCCGAGCGCGATGATGGCGTACACGCTTCCCAGCCCCAGGCCGTTTACAAAGTTTGTCAGGAATCTCATAGGTACTAATTTCCTCCTCTTTCCGTTATGCCGCCCGCCAGAGCGGCCCCGGGGAGAAATACACGAAGGTGTTTTCTCCGATGGGATCAGCGGAGGTTTGGGCCGCTTCGCGGCACAAACCACTGAGAGTAAAAATCCTGCATCGACAAGAATATTTACTCTTTTGATTTGCGGCTGTTCAGGGATGCCTTTTTGTTTTCCCGCGGCATAATGACCAGCTGCTGTTACATAAATATATTGCTATTGTTTTTCCGCGCACAGAAAAAAAGCTGTGCAGATTCAGCTAACGACCATTATAGCACGTAAAACGTCCGCGGAAAAACATAAATGATAAAAAGATGTACATTCGGACGGAAGAATCCATTTTTTACATGAATATGAAAGAGGGCAGTCTGTAAGAAGAAAATGCGCATAATAAAAGAGGATGCCGAAGAACTGTCTGTTCAGTTTCTTCAACATCCTCTTTAGCAGGCTTTCTGCTCAATACCTGCTATTCAGCAGATATTATGTTTATCCGATCGAGTTGCTCAGCGGATTATTCAGCTGCGGGAACATACTCGCCGTTCTCGATGATCATAGCCTTGGGAGCCTTGGTGACTTCGCCGTTCTCGTTCCATGTCATGTCGGAGCCGGTCAGGCCGTTGAAGGTCATGGAGGTGAACTGCTCGACCATAGCTGCGCAGATGTCTGCGTTGCTCATGTCAGCTGTGATGCCGGCTGCTTCGCATGCCTGTGCCAGAGCATAGACGCAGTCATAAGCGTCTGCTGCGAACTGGTTGGGGATCTCACCGTTGGCGCGTGCCTTGTAGTTCTCAACGAAGGTCTTGGTCTGCTCGTCTTCCGCATTTGCTACGAAAGGAGTCAGCAGGTAGACGCCCTCAGCGAGAGCGGTATCAAAGCCTTCCACACCGAGGATGCCGTCCATGCCGTCGACACCGAAGACTGTGGGCTTGTAGCCCATCTTGTCGGCCTGGGTCAGGATCTGGGAAGCGGGTGTGTAGTAGATGGGGAGGAAGAGGAGATCAGCGCCTGCAGCCTGTGCGTCGCCGAGCTGTACGTTGAAGTCGCTCTCTTCGCCCTTGAAGGTGCCTTCATAGACGATCTCGAGGCCTTCGGTCGCTGCCTGAGCCTTGAAAGTATCGAAAATGCCCTTGGAATAGGGATCATCGTTCTTGTAGATAACAGCGATCTTGGAGCCGAGGTCGGGATGAGCTGCGATGTAGGTCGCACTTCCGGAACCCTGGTTGGGATCGGAGAAGCACATCTGGAAGACGTTGCCGTAAGCGCCGGTCATGCCTTCACCGTCTGTGTAGATAACGGAAGGGCTGGAGCCGGAGGGAGTGATTGCGAAGGTCTGGTCTTCCTGATAGAGAGGAGAGACTGCTGCGCCGGGAGCAGATGTGACGGTTGCCAGAGAGATCTGCATTCCGCCGTCCTTCAGTGTGCCGTATGCTGTAGCTGCTTCTTCTGCATCGTGCTTGTCATCTTCAAACTGGAGAGAGAACTGCACACCGTCCTTTGCGTTGATTTCTTCGACTGCCATCTCGGCTGCGGTCTTAACGGCATTGCCGTAAACAGCTGCGGGGCCGGTCAGAGGGCCGCTGCCGCCGATCTTGATCGCGCCGTCAGCAGCTCCGCTTTCGGCTTCTGCTGCCGGAGCAGAGGAAGAACTGCCTGAAGAGCCGCTGCCGCAGGCCGCGAGCGACATTGCCATGCATGCAGTCATGGCAACAGCCAGAGTGGTTTTCCAAAACTTTTTCATTACATGATACCTCCTGTATGATAATGGTTGCCTATCGCCCCGAAAGTAAATGCGGGGCAGCCCCACCGTCACTTCCTGTATCATACAAAGAGGAAGGCAATACAGTGCGCTGCCTGCGAAAGAGCATCTCTTTCCCCATGGCGATATTAACGCCTATTATAATGCGAAAGAAAGTGCATTTCAACACTTTAGTTCGCCGCATTGCAGGAGAGAAGGGAGGAGACAGGAGACAAAGAACCGTCCCCTGTCTCCTCCCTGTCTTTCTAATTCTGCACACCGTGATGCGCGGGTTCGCTGTCGAACTGCAGGGGCCGGATGTCGTATCCGTGGTCGAGAAGCCAGGGAATGAGGTATTTCATGGCATTGACGGTATATTCCTTGGTGTCGTGACACAGGACGACGCAGGTGTCCTGATTGGGGAGATTGGAGGTGATGTTGTTGATGACCATGTTCATATCTCCCTCTGAACCGCCGTCTCCGCTGGAAATATTCCAGTCAAAATACTGAAAGCCCTTCTGCTGAGCCTGCTCCGTCAGCAGGGTCATGATGCCGGGAGTGTAACTGGCACTGATGCTGTTGGAACTGCCGCCCGCAAAGCGCATGAGGTTTGTGGTGTGCCCCGTCTGCCTCTGTACGATTTCCTGCATCTGGTCAATATCCTTCCAGAAGGCCTTGTCATCCGAGTAGATCTTTTCAAAATCATGGGTGAGGGTGTGGATGCCGACGCTGTTTCCTGCGGCATCTTCTTTTTTGATCATGTCCTCATAGGCTGGAAAAGCCCCTGTCACGAAGAAGGTGACCTGTACGCCGTAGCGGTCCAGCGTCTCCAGCAGCTCTTCCGTGTAGGGCCCCGGACCGTCGTCGAAAGTCAGATAGACGATCTTGCCTTGAGCGTCGGGATCGTCGATATTGATCTCCGGAAAATCCTTGCCGGTTTTCTCCTTGTAGCTCGTATCGTAGGGGATATCTCTGTAGACGACGCTTTCATTGCCCGCGCTGTCTGAGACCCTGTAGCAGATCCGGTCCTCCGTGATGGTGCGGCTGACCTGCTCCGTCAGATCCCCGTCCCGGTCGTCGGAGGCGGAAAAACCCTCTTCCTCATATTCCTGCCAGGGCATGACGACATAGTCCTCCTTGTGGTCCAGTGTGATGACGGGGGGAACCTTGTCTTTTCCCTTGAAAAAACGCCGGATTCCGGACACCAGAAGAATGGCGCACAGAAGAAACATAACAATGAGCGCAGCGAGAGAGAGAAGCCTGCGGATCCTGTTTCTGCGGCGCCTGGCGGAAGCCGGTCTGGAGCCCCGGCGCTGCGGGGAAGCATTCCCGCGGTTCTGCCTTGCGGCAGGAGCAGTCCTGCGGGCAGACTGCTTTCGGCGATCCTGTGAAGGGCTGCTTTCGGACGGCCTTTTTTGTGACGATCTGGCGCCGTCCTTCCTGGCCTGCGGGGAAGCACTGGAGCTCTTCCTGCCCTGCGGGGAGGCACTGGCGCTCTTCCTGCCCTGTGAGGAAGCACTGACGCTCTTCCTGGCCTGCACAGGGATCATATCGATCTGCCTGCCCTGTGAGGAGCCCCTGCTTCCCTGTACGCTTTGTCCGGAAGCACGGCTGCCTGCCTTCGCTGCCTGCGAGGCCTGCTCTCTGTTATCTTTGTTCTGCGCGGCAGGATTGTCGGTGGTCGTCTTATTCAATGGAGTTTCCTCTTATCTGATCAGTGCCTTAAAAAACACGTCCGTACCGGAGTACGGACGTGTAAAGCATTACGGATGCCTGTGTTTTACAGCTTTGGTCATCGTTCCGCGGGTTTTTGGTGGTTCGTGAAAAATGCTTTATTGTTTCGAAGCAGACAGAAGAAGGCTGAGCAGTTCCGTGCCGTCGATGCGGCCGTCGCCGTCTTTGTCCAGAGGGTTGGCAGGAGCCTGAGGTGCTTCTTCTTTGCCGCCGCCGAGCAGGGAACCGAAGATTCCGCCGCCGGTAAGCAGGGAGGCCAGAGGATTCGCGGGCTTCTGCGCGGCAGCTGCCTGTGCGGCATTGGCTTCCGCCGCATTGGCCTCAGCTGCATTGGAGACGCCGCTCATAAGGCCGGGCGCCAGGATCGACAGAACCTGGTGGACCTGGTCTGTGCCCAGGCCGGTCTGTGTGGACAGATCCTGTGTGACGGCGTTCTCTTTCCTGCCGAGAATGTGATGGATGATCTTGGCACCGTCTTCTTCATCCGCATCCTTGAGCTGCAGGTCCATGCTGTTATTGTTTTTATGCTGAGAGAGCGCACCGAGCAGGGACAGAGCGCCGTTCCCGGAGGAAGCGTTTTGTGTCATATACTTGATTAGGATCGGAAGAGCAAGCATGACAAGCTTCTGGATTTGCTTGCTGGAAAGTCCTGTTTTCCCTGAAACAGAGTTGACAGATGATTGAGACAACATAGTCCCTGCCAATAAACTGAGCAGATTCATGAGATCCTCCCTTCAATACTTCAAGACTCATCCGCAGGTATTGTACAGTGAAGAAAAAACAGCGGGTCGTGGTAACCGCGAAAGAGCCTGCAACTGTACCTGTGGCTCTATTGTATAACATTTTCGCCCGTACCGCGAGTTTTTCCGAATCAAAACAAAGGATGCGAAAACAGCAGAATACTTTGGTATAATGGAATAAACAGCGAGCCAAGCGGCTGCAAATGCCGAGCTGGCTCGGGCATTTGCAGACATTTGGCGAGCGTCCACACATGAGCATGGAGGGCTTTTTTGCGAGGAAGGAGCAAAAAAGACCGGGAATGCGAATGTGTGGAGCGTGTCGAAAGCGCGCAAGCGCGCCGGCACGCGGGGTTTATTCCATTATTAACAGGACAGCGAGCCAAGCGGCTGCAAATGCCGAGCTGGCTCGGGCATTTGCAGACATTTGGCGAGCGATGTATTTTCAGTGTGGGGGAGGGTATAAAAATGATCAATTACTCAGCGGATGTGACGAAACAGTACCATACCCAGGTCGGGACCGGGGATGTGGGGCGCTATGTCCTGATGCCCGGCGACCCCAAGCGCTGTGCCAAAATAGCCCGCTATTTTGACAATGCCGAGCAGGTTGCGGACAGCCGGGAATATGTGACCTGGACCGGAACCCTGGACGGAGTAATGGTGAGCGCAACCTCATCGGGAATCGGCGGGCCCTCGACGGCAATCGCCATGGAGGAGCTGAGCCTGTGCGGCGTGGATACCTTTGTCCGGGTCGGTACCTGCGGTGGTATACAGCCGGAAGTAAAGAGCGGCGACCTGGTGATCGCGACCGGTGCGGTCCGGATGGAAGGCACATCGAGGGAGTATGCTCCGATTGAATTCCCCTCCGTGGCGGACCTGCAGGTGACAAATGCCCTTGTCGCAGCGGCCAGGAAGCTGGGCTTCGCAGACGGAAAAGAGACAGATCCTGTGACCGGCATGCTAAAGGGTGCAGAGGCGCCGGCGGGGGAGGGAAGGCAGGATGTAACTCCTGTACTGCTTCCTGCCTATCATGTCGGTGTCGTCCAGTGCAAGGATTCCTTCTTCGGCCAGCATGAACCTGAGAAAATGCCTGTGTCCTATGAACTTCTCAATAAGTGGGAAGCCTGGAAGAGAATGGGATGCCTTGCCTCCGAAATGGAATCCGCCGCCATGTTTATCGTGGCCGCAAAGCTGCGGGCCAGAGCGGGTACCTGTCTGATGGTGGCGGCAAACCAGGAGCGCGAGAAACTGGGCCTGTACAATCCGATCGCCCGGGATACAGACCAGGCGATCCGAACCGGAATCGAGGCAGTGCGGGCCCTGATCCGGGCAGACCAGGGCAGATCATAAAAAAGAGCCGTGAAGGAATCCGCAGGGCTCTTTCACGGAGCTGTTTACGGACTTTCATTTAGGGATGGAGATTGGGCCATGGATGAAAAAATGATCAGAAAACTGATAGAGACAGCTGCGGCACAGCGTCAGTATTCCTATGCACCCTATTCCGAATACAGGGTGGGCGCAGCGCTTCTCACCAAAGACGGGAGAATATTCACCGGATGCAACATCGAAAATGCCGCCTATGGACCGTCCATGTGCGCAGAGCGCACGGCGATCTTCAAGGCGGTCAGTGAGAATGTGCGGGTTTTCGAAGCTATTTGTGTTGTCGGCGGAAGAGGGGATGCCCCATCGGACTTTTCCGTTCCCTGCGGTGTATGCAGGCAGGTAATGGCGGAATTCTGCGAGCCCTCCTTCAAAATCATCGTGGCAAAGGACCCGGAGAATTTCGAACTGTACACGCTGGACGATCTGCTGCCGAAGAGCTTCGGACCGGAGAATCTGAAAACCTGCTGATGGCAGAAAGGCAGGGCAGAAGCGGAACACAGCTCATGGAACATAGCTCATTGCCCGGCAGCCGGTATGCAGATCACTCAGCCCTCGACGATCAGGTAGCGGCCGTCTCCCACGGGAAAGACCTCTGCAGCGGCAAGGATGTCCTCACCTTCCACATCGGTGCCCACTTCTTCAAAATACTGCTTTACCTCTCGCTTGGATTTTGCGACGACAGCAAAGCACATTTCCAGGAAGTCTGCGGCCTCCTCCGGTGTCGATGCCACCTTTTCGGGGAAGAGCTGGAGCTGTTTTTCCAGAAAACAGGCCAGAACTGCGGCGTCATAATCGGGATGTGAGAAGCCGGCGGATTTTTTGGTCGATGTTTTTTTCTGTGCCATGGCAGTCCTTTCAACTATACGGGTGCGGAAACAATCTGCAGGTATGAAGACAGTTATGCATGTATGAATATAATAATACGGGTGTAAATACAATTACACAGGTGTGAAAATAATTATGCGGGTGTAAATACAATTACGCGGGTGTGAATAAATTTATGCGGGCGCATATATAAATGAAGTGAAGTGATAATTTTATTATAGGGATGCCCTTATTTCTTTGCAAGGAAAAGAGTCCCTGTGCGGGGGCGGTCCGGCTTCTGCGGCGGATGCCGGCAGCGGTGGGATCTGAATGCGCGGAGCCGGCACGGGGGGATTTTCCTTTACATATGGGGGCGGGCGGATACAATGAATAGTAGGAATGACGGCATAGTTGGCTGCGGGAAAATGCATCCTGCACATGAGGAGCATGTGTTGAAGCTCTGACGAGCGGTATGCAAGGGTGTATTATGAGAGAGCGACAGACTGAATGAGAGGAGGATGACCATGGGAATCACGATCATCACGGATTCAGGAAGTGATATCAAACAGGAAACTGCCGCGAAGTGGGGGATCAGAGTACTTCCCCTGATGGTCCGTTTTGGAGAGGAGGAGTTTCTGGATGATGTAACTCTGACAGCCGATCAGATGTACGAGAGGATGATCAGGACAGGGGAGCTGCCGAAGACGGGCCAGGTGCCGCCTTATATTTTTGAACTGGCTTTCAGGGATGAAGTGGGGAAGGGAAATACCGTGATCTGCATCACGACTTCCTCGGGCATGTCCGGCTGCTATCACAGCGCCTGCATAGCGGCGAGGCATTTTCCCGGAAAGGTCACGGTGATCGACAGCCTGAATGTCTGCGCGTCTCTGTATGTACTCGTCCGCTATGCGGAGGGACTTGTCAGGATGGGCAGGTCACACGAGGAGATCGTCCATCGTCTTGAGAGAGATAAACACCGCCTTCATGTGATTTCCCTGGTGGATACCCTTGATTATGTCCGCAGGGGCGGAAAAATTTCCACGGCCAAGGCCCTTGCCGGCAGTCTTCTTCGCATCAAGCCCATCATAACGGCGGATGAGGAGGGAAAAGTCAAAGTGATCGGCAAAGGCAGGGGGGAACTCAATGCCTACAGACTCTTTTCCCAGCTGGTCGAGGAAACCGGAGGGATTGATTTTTCACTGCCGGTCTGCATGGCTTATTCAGGCCTCTCGGATGAAAACATGCGCAGATATATGGGAAAAGAGGCCGCCCTGTTTAAGGGGTGGGAGAGAGAGGTGCATGTGATGCAGTTCGGAGCGACCGTAGGCACTTATTCCGGACCGGATGCTTTTGCCATCGGATTTTTCCACAAGCGGACCGCGTCATCTCCGTGACAGACTCCTATACAGGCACTCCTATGCGGGGGAGGCGTTTTTTGACAGAGAGAAAAAGGCAATAGTCAATGAATACAAGTCTTGTTTTAATGAGCAAGTTGGTCTCCATGATGATCATCGCAGCTGTCGGACTGATGACGATCCGGATCGGTCTTCTGGATGAACGGGACAGGCGTCAGCTTGCCAAGCTCAGTCTGTATGTGCTGCAGCCATGTCTGATCGTCAAGTCTTTTCAGATTGAACTGACGCAGGAAAGGCTGATGGGATTCGGACTGGCAGTGGTTTTCGCAGGCCTGGTCCACATCGGATTTATCTTCGCCGCAGAGATTCTGGAGAGGATCGGCCTGATTGATGCCGTTGAAGAGCTGACAATCGTTTACACAAACTGCGGCAACCTGATTCTTCCGATCGTCAGCATGACGCTGGGATCGGAGATGACTTTCTATGCCAGTGCGTTTCCGATCTTTTTCAACATCCTGTTCTGGACCCACGGGGTCAGCCGGATGAGCGGGGGCGGTTTTGACTGGCGGAAACTGGTTTTTAATTCCAATATCATCGCCCTGCTGACGGGTCTGCTGCTCATGCTTCTGCAGATTCCGATTCCGGGCGTTTTGAAGACCTCCATAGATATGTTTTCCGATATGCTGGGCCCCACGTCCATGCTTGTCATCGGCATGACAATGGCAGGTGCTGATTACAAGGGGATGCTGTCCTACAAAAAGGCTTATCTGGTGATCTTCTTGAGACTGATCGGATTTCCCCTCATGGCAATCGCAGTCCTGCGCCTGAGCGGCTTCCTGACCAGGCATCCCGAGTATATTCCGATTCTGCGCGTGTCCTTTATGGCTGTCGCCGCACCTCCCGCAGCAAACGTTGCCCAGGTGGCGGTCATCTATGACAGGCATCCGGCCAAGGCGGGATTTTACAACATTCTGGGAATGCTCCTGTGTGTATTCACCATGCCGCTGATCGATTATATTTATGCCATTGTTTTTGCGACGTAACCCCGGGTCCATACCCGGAAAAAAGACGGGCAAAGGTACTGTGTTCTCCCTCATTTTTCATCGCGCAGTATCCGGGCCTTCCGCCTCCGGATAGGCGTCCGATTCAGGAAATCCGCAGGCGGCGCAAAGAACCATAGGCGGGTCCTGAATTTTTGCAATTAAAAAAGCGGCAGCAGACTGAGATCAATCGTTTGGACGATCCGGCCTGCTGCCGCTTTCTGTATCAAATTTGTATTAAATAGGGGTTATCTGCGCCTTGCCCACAGGCGGGAGAGACGTGTCCGCTCCCAGCGGGGATTGCTGCGGACGATCCGGCGGGCCGAACTGTCTTTACCGGTCCGGAAGCCTCTGACGGACCCGCTCTTGAAACTGAAGCGGGAAGGCATGTGCCTGGGCAGGCCCTTACACCACAAACGGCCTGCAAAACAGGGCGCAGCCTCTTCTTCCGCAGGGGCAGCCATTACCTCTTCAGGAGCAGCCTCTTCCTCCGCAGGAGCAGGCATTTCTTCTGCGGGAGCAGCTGCCTCTTCTAGGGGAACGGCCGCTTCTTCCGCGGGAGCAGCTGCCTCTTCTAGGGGAACGGCCTCTTCCTCCGCAGGAGCAGCCACTTCTTCCGCGGACTCAGTCAATTCATCTTCGGCAGTGGGAACCGATTCTGCTTCGATGGGCTGATCATGAACAATCTCCGGTGCCCTCTCCGGTTCAGCGACAGGAAAAGGAGTGATCATACTGATCGGAACAGGAGGAGATATGCGCTCTGCACCACGGACAAGGGAGAGCGACATCAGATCCGGTTTTTCTGCGGGTTCGGCCGAGGCGGGGGCGTCTTCAGGCTCTTCAGACCCGGATGCGGGCTGAGCCTCTGCTTCTATGGCAGGGGATGCGGGAACTTCTTCAGGTTCTTCTGACTCCGGGGAGACCTGAGTCTCTGCTTCTGCGGCAGAGGCATCGGCAGCTTCGGAAGCTTCGATCAGGATCTTTCCGCAGATGGAATCCTGAACGATATGTACCTTCTGGACTTTCATAAGCTCGAGAAGGATGAGGAAGGTCACGATCACCTCTTCTTTGCTCTCCTGAGACTCGAGAAGGGCACGGAAATCGGTCTGGGGGTGTGCCTGCAGGTAGGCTCGGATATAAAGGGTCTTGGTGTCGATATTGACTTCTTCGCGTTTGATCCTGCCGAACCCGCTTCGGATCGGGTCGCGGCGGCTCTTTTTTCTGCGAAGGACTTCGCCGAATACTTTTTCCAGCCTCTTGAGGTCTGTGCCGCGCAGGAGATCCTCGTAGTCAATGGGAGGCTGGTAGCTGCGCACCTCCCTGGGGAGATCCTGCGCACGAAAATAACGCACGCCGGCCTGCTCCCGGCAGACAGCGAGTTCCTCGGACATATATTTGAACATCTTGTATTCCAGAAGGCGGCGGACCAGTTCTTCGCGGGGATCCGCTTCTTCCTCGCCGGTCTCCTCGTCTTTTTCGCGGGGCAGGAGCATACGGCTCTTGATATCCAGAAGCGTCGCCGCCATGACGAGAAATTCGCTGGTGACATCCATGTCCTCGTGGTCCATCTGACGGACATATGCCAGGTACTGGTCGGTGATCTCAACGATGGGAATATCGTAGATGTCTATTTTGTTTTTTTCAATCAGGTGCATGAGGAGATCCAGAGGCCCCTCAAAGACCGGAAGCTTTACGGGAATTGCCATAATCGTAAAAAATGTTTACACATATGGGCAGATCACAACAGGTTCATGGGGACCGGCCGGTGCGGGTGTAAACGGTGACAGTAATGCGGTTTCCTTTTTTCAGTATTCTGCATTATAACACGAATCCTGAAATATGCACTCCTGTTTTCATTTTTTTAAAGTCTTTTAAAAACAGCTTTTTGAAACCACCTGTTAAAAATTAAAAACAACATCTGTAAATATCCTGCAAAAAGCACCGGACCTGCAGTCCCGTGAAGGAGACGCAGGTCCGGAAATTTAAATAGTATTGAGAAAGGCCGGGGAAGCCTGTATGCGGCATACGAAGATGCCGCAAATATTCGATGGAATTGCAGGGTCCGATCAGTCCGCGAAAGCTGCGGAAGCAGAGCGTACGATCGGCGTGGAAGCAGCATCTTCGTCTGCAGCGAGAGCGATGTTGTATTCCTTACGGAACTGATCGAAGTAATGCTGGTAGGCCGAGCTGCGGTCCTCGTGAAGCTTGGACAGGTATTCGTGCATGTCGTAGCTGTCGTGACCGGAAACGATGATGGCGACGGCGATATTCGCGCAGTGGTCGGAAACACGCTCGCAGCCGGTGATGATATCGCTGAAGATGAAGCCCTGGGCGATAGTACAGACCTTCTTCTGCAGACGGTCGACGTGGTTGAGCTTCATGGTGTCGCAGAGATTATCGACAACTTCTTCAAGAGGCTCGATCTGCTCTGCAAGAGAGAGGTCGTTATTGATAAATGCCTTGACAGCCAGGTCGGTAACTCTTTCTACTGCGTCAGCCATAACATTCATCTCATGATCGGCATTACCGGAGAACTGGCCGAATTTCTCATAGGCCTCCCGGGAACCGATGGCGATGACCAGAGCCTGGTCGGAGATCAGCTCGAGGTCGGAGATGGTGTGCAGATACTTGGAGACGAGCTCGTTCTGCTCGGGGGTCATATCGCGGCCGGTGAGCTTGACCAGATAGGCACCGAGTTTATCCTCGTAATCATCGACGGCGGTCTCAAGTTTTCTGACTTCTTCCTGATGATCGACGCTCAGGTCGCGGGCCATCTCGAGAGCGAGTCCGACACCCTTCTGGGTCAGATGTGCCATATCTTCAATAGTGATGCGGCACTGTTCCAGAGCCATGGCGGGGTGCTGGAGAAGCATTTCCTCAAGATGAACAGTAGGAAGCTCTTCGTCTTCGGGCTTGAGCGGGATGAGGAAGTTTACAAGCTTCTCGATCAGGCTCGTGAAGGGGAAGAGTGCCAATATCATGAAAAGACGCATGATCGTGTTGGCCGCGGCAAGGGAGAATGGATTCATGACCATCTCCATAAACGGGAAGTGCACGATTGCATTGGCGACATAGAAGACTATTGCGGTGACGATCACACCCAGTGCAGTCGCGATGGGATATACCATAGAGACGCGCTTGCCCTTTGCATTCGTTCCGAGTGCGGACAGCATAACGGGCACTGCGGCACCGACGGAGATACCCAGAAGGAGCGGGAAGGCTTCTTCGAACTGCATGGCGCCGGTGACGGAGAGAGCCTGCACGATACCGACGGCAGCGGAGGCGGACTGCAGGAGCGCTGTGAAGAGCGCACCGACAAGGATGCCCAGGATGGGGTTCGACAGAGAGGTCAGAACACCGGTGAACCAGGGCTGGTCTTTCAGACCGCTGACGGCACCGCTCATGGTGCTCATGCCGACCATCAGGACGACAAAACCCATCAGGATATCGCCGACGGACTTGGTGGATTTTTTCTTGCTGACCGTGCGGAGCAGGATTCCGATCACAGCGACAACGCCTGTCAGTGTGGCGGTCGAAAGGAGCTTTGCCAGACCGCTGCCGGAATCGAGATAGCTCAGACAGATGACCCAGCCGGTGATACTGGTTCCCAGAATTGCACCCAGGATGACACTGATGCCCTGCGAAACCTTCATCATACCCGCGCTGACGAAACCGACGATCATGACGGCCGTTGCGGATGAAGACTGGATGACTGCGGTGACACCCGTACCCAGCAGCAGACCGCGCAGGGGTGTGCCGGAAAGCTTGTACAGGATCGGCTCCAGCTTATCGCCGGAGACCTTTTTCAGACCGTCTCCCATCAGAGACATACCGAAGAGGAAAAGGGCTACGCCGCTGAACAGCGCAATGACTTGTGTAATATCCACGGAAACTCCTTTCGTGAAACAATGAGTGCTGCCGACTGCTGCTGCATTGCAAAGAGGACAACATACTATACGTAACTATGATACAGACAAAAGACGACATAATCAATAAAAGATTAAAAGGTTCATGTTAACCGAAGTGAATGTTCAATGTAAAATCTATGTTAACTGAAGCGAATGCATTGATTTATTTCGCAGGTCAGGCATGCCCGCAGGGGGCCGGCAGGAGGGTGTGAACAGAAATGTGCGAACAGACAGGGGAAGGCCCGGTGTGACAGAGCGCCGGCTCTTGCAAGCAGGACCTGTGATAGGCTAAAATAAACTTTCAGAGGTTTGCGCCGAAGCGCCTCAAACCTCCGCAGGATTCCAGCGCCGAATATTGCCGATTTCAAAGCCCTTATACGTAAGGTTTTGAAATGCAGTTTCGTCCCGGGTGTCTCAGCGAAAGAGCGCTTCAACATATTCGGCAAGAATGAAAAAGAGGCGGGAAAATGATCTATATTCTGGAAGACGACGACAGCATTCGAAAACTGGTCACGTATGCACTGGAAAGTCAGGGCTATGCGGCAACGGGATTTGCACTTCCCTCTGCTTTTTACAAGGCGATGGAGGATGGCGCTCCCTCCCTTCTGCTGCTGGATATCATGCTGCCCGAAGAAGACGGGATCAGTATTCTCAGGAAACTCCGCGCAGATCCTCTCACGGCCCATCTGCCGGTGATCATGCTGACTGCCAAGAGTACCGAGTACGATCATGTGGCAGGACTGGATGCCGGCGCGGATGATTATGTCGCCAAGCCCTTCGGAATGATGGAACTTCTGGCACGTGTGCGCGCAGTGCTTCGCCGCGCGGAAGCCAGAGGAAATACGGAAAGCAGAAATATATATGCGGCTGATTCCCGCAGCACTTCTCCTTCGGAGGCGGCAGACACCGAGAAGGGGCCTGCAACCCTCTCCGCCGGGAAGCCGGCAGCAGCTGCGGGAGGTGTTTCCGCCACTTCTGCCCTGCCTTTTTCTGCGGAGGATGCCGGCGCCGAGCCGTCAACAGGCCGTGCAGGCAGGTCAGCCGATGCGGCGGCAGGCAGCAAAAACGATGTCCTGAAGTTCGGAATTCTGCGGATTTATCCGAAAAGATATGAGGTATTTGTTGAGGATACAGAGGTATCCCTTACCCACAAGGAATATCAGCTGCTGCTCCTTCTGGCAGAGAATGAGGGGATTGTTCTGACACGGGAAATACTGCTGGACCGGATCTGGGATCTGGGGTCGGAACCGGAAAACAGAACGCTGGATGTGCATATCCGCAAGATCCGCTCCAAGCTTGGCGGCGCCGCGGCATGGATCGAGACGATCCGGGGAGTGGGGTACCGCTTCCGTCCGACTTGAAAATTGAGGTTGTGAAAAATGCTGGATTCAATGCTGATGGCTTTTTCCCTATATTCGCGCATACCGGTCCCCCAGGCAAAGTGGAATGACCGGAGTATGCGCTGGTGTCTGTGTTTTTTGCCTCTGGTCGGGGCTGTGATCGGAGCGGCTCAGCTGGCTGCCTTTACCCTGCTGTCACATTTTTCCTTCGGCGGAGTTTTTCGCGGCGCGGTCCTGACAGTGCTGCCGATCCTGCTCTCCGGCGGGATCCATATGGACGGCTTTATGGACACCTGCGACGCGGTCCATTCCTACGGGAGCAGGGAAAAGAGACTGGAAATCCTGAAAGATCCCCATGTAGGCGCCTTTGCGGTGATCGGGGGGATCGTGTATTTTATTCTGGACTTGGGCATCTGGACGGAGGCGGGAAGAGAAGAGATCCGCCTGCTGTGCCTGCTTTTTGTCCTCTCCCGCGCGCTCAGCGCATTTGCAGCAGTGACGTTCCCGAAGGCAAAAAAAGACGGAATGCTGCGTCAGGAGACAGACCCCGCGTCGGGCACGACCGCAGCGGCAATGGGAATCACCGCCCTGTTCACCTGTGTGATTCTGATCGTCCTGAATATGACCGGAGCGGCCGGGAAAGCGGGATCCGGGGCAGCGGCCCTCCCCCTGCCGGCAGCGTGCGCCATTGCGGCGGCGCTGGGGACGCTCCTCTACTACAGGCATATGGCGCTCAAGCACTTCGGCGGCACGACCGGTGATCTGTCCGGATGGTTCACACAGACCTGTGAGCTGGTGACGGCAGCGGCAGTGATCGCCGCCTTCCGTATCATGTAAAAAAATCGAGAACTGAAAAAGCATCGAACTGCTGAGTGATACAGCAGCCCGATGCTCTTTTTTTGATATTGTTTTTGATTTTGTTGATGTATAGCGGTCTGATGCTCTTTTTTGATATTGCTGATATACAGCGGCCCGCTGCCATTTTTTGATTTGCCGGATGACATGGACCCGGAATACCTGACTGGCGGGGATTCGGATTTTCCGGCTGCCGGATACTCAGTGCAGCGGAGGGTTGTCGAAGGTCTCGAAGACCGGGAGGTCCATGTCCTCGTCGTTGTCGATATAGCTGTTTCCGCTGGTGCTGACCCCGCTGGCGCCGAAGCGCAGGATCGAGGCGCCGCCGCTTAGCCAGCCGACATGTCGGTAGCGGTTGCCGGTCACAGTGACGGAGCTGACATGTCCGCCGCCCCCCGGCGTGCCTATGCCGACTGCGGCTTCTGCGCAGTCGGTGAGCAGATTGTCCGCGATCAGGATGTTGCTGGTGGAGTGCCCGCCGTGCTCGGCGCCGGCCTCTATGCCGCCGTCGCAGTTTTTGACGGTGTTGCCGATGAAATCGACATTCTGGGTGCCGTCCGCATAGATGGCAAAGCCGGTGTCGTACAGACAATGGCAGTTGGTGACTGTGTTTCCGAAGACCAGTCCGCCGCGCGGATAGTCGACACTGGACGGTGCGTTTCCGTAATTACCCGAGAAGCAGATGGCGATGTTGCCGGTGTCGTCGAGGCGGTTGCCCACGACATTGACATCGCTGACATTGGCGGAAACGGCGATGGCTTCCGACCAGCCGGTCTCGCAGTTCTCGATGTTGTTGCGGAAGAGCAGGACATTGGAAATCGTGCTGCCTCCCCTGCCCATGATCAGAATGGCATTGCAGCAGTGATCTTCGCTCCTGGGACTCGGCGTCGTGATATTGTGGATATAGAGGTCGCTGACCACGATGTGATGGGTCCCGGGTTCAAGGAGAATTGCGCTGGCGTCGCGTCCGTGTGCGTTTTTGACCTCAAATCCGGAGAGCTGCACATAGGAACAGCCGTACAGCCAGAACATGGACGGACCGCTCTGATCCTGATCATGTCCGTTGAGCCCGGCGCCGTCGAAAACAACTTCTTCGCCGGGAGCGGCTGCGATCGTGATATAGGCATCTTCCCGGCCGTTCACGCCTCCATAGATCCGGATCTTGCGGTTATAGACACCGCCGCGCAGATAAAGGGTGTCACCGGGCCCCAGGCTGTTGATCATGCCCTGCACGTCGTCCGAGGGTCCTGCGTAGTAGACCTCTCCCTCAGTGGAGGGAGCCGTGATCCCTGTCTCAACAATATACCGCGCATGCTCCTGGAAGGCCTCGTCGCCCCGGAGATGGTAGTCATATTTCCAGGGGGCGGATGCGGATGTCGGTTTCGGGCAGAGGCAGAACAGGTATACGGAGGCAAGAAGAAATGCCGTAAGGATCCTGAAAGCGCAGGGCTTTTTCTTTGTTCTTTTCATGGTATAAGTCCTCGGAAGCTCCTGCAGACCGCGGGAGGGTCGGCAGGGGGGAGGGCAAAAGAGCCCTGATTACAAAAAGCGGGTCTTCATTCACAATGCTGTCTAATGCTGTCTGTGATGCAGGCAGTCCGGCCTGCCGGAAGGGCAAATGCATCCTGCATGAAATATATGCATATATTGTATCACATCAAGGGAATCTGTTTTATAATAATCTGTGTTCGTACAATCGTCTATGCATTTGGCTGCATACAAAAACACAGCGGATCAGGGCAGGCCGTGCATGCAGTATTGCTGTACTGCAGTATTCCTGTATATATTAAGCAGGCAATGTATGCGTTCAGGTAATGTATACTTTCAGGGAATGTATGCCCTAATAAAGAGGCTTGCAGCAAGTCAGGTGAATAAACCCTAAAGGATGGAGGAAATGGATTATGAAGAAAAAAGCCATCGGTATAGCGGCAGCCGTTCTGGCGCTGGCAGCAGGCTTTTTCCTATATACAGTCTGGAGCGCAAGAGCAGAGGCGTCCGCCGCGGTGGATGCTTACAATGCCGCTGCCCGGGACTATAACGACGCCATTGCACCCTACAACCAGGCGGCCGCGGACATTGCGGAGGCCAACGGGGAGCTTCAGGCGGCAGTGGACTCGGCACAGGCAGTTCTCGACAAAGGGGAAGAGGCCTATGAGCCGGACACGCAGGATCTGCTGGAAAGCGCGGTTCAGAAGGCGGAGAAGGCCTTTGCCGAAGTGCCGGTGCAGATCGATCCCTTTGAGATGCGCAATGTGCCGGCAGGCTTCAGCACAGATGAGCTGGAACTGGCACAGCACGAGGCGGAGACGGCTCAGAAGGCGGTGGAGGAATCACTGGAGAAGATTCCGGAAGTGCCGGAAGTGCCCGACTATACACAGGAGCTTGAAGCTGTCCGGTCTGCACAGAAAAACTTTGAAAAAAGCGTCAGGAAGCTGGCCAATATCACCTCCCCGCCGGATTCCTTTGTGAAGGAGCGCCTGGAGCGGATCGATACCGTCGTGCAGGCGGAGGCTGTGACCGCGGGCAATGATCCCAACGGACTGCTGGGGACCAAAGGCGGATATCTGGGGTGTGTTTATTTTCTGGATGAGCGTATAGACCGGAGCCTTCTGCCGCAGGAGGCCTTTGAAAAAGACGGAAAAAAATCCTCCGGGGATGAGCAGGCTTCTGAAAGCAGCAGCGAAGAGGCGTCTTCCGCCGCGGACAGTACGGCAGCAGAGACAGCAGCGGCTGAAGAAGGCGGGACCGCAGCAGAGTCAGGTACTCCTGCAGAGAGCGGGACAGCTGCAGAGTCAGGTACTTCTGCAGAGAGCGGGACAGCTGCTGAAGCAGGAATATCTTCAGAAGGCGGGACTGCAGCGCAAGCGGCTGCCGCCCCGGGAGATTCTCCCAAAAAGAATCCATCCATCGATGTGGTCATGATCGGGACTGCAGGCGGAGGCGCGGTCGAGATCTATTCCTCCAGGGAGGAGGCAGAAAAGCGGGCTGAATACATCTCCTTTTTTGACGGCAGTGTGATGGATGCCGGGTCCTGCGCCATTGAAGGAACTTGCCTGATCCGCACATCAAAATATCTGGACGAGGAGGGGCAGGAGAAACTGACTCAGGCAGTCCGCGAGGCCCTTTTGACAGTCGACGAATAAAGGCGGCGGGACAACCCGCAGGCAGGACGCAGGACTTTCGGGCGGGGCTTCGATAGTCTTCAAAATATTCTTCGACATCCTTCAAAAATATTTTTGAAGAACAAAAGTCCGCAAATACTCTGTGCAGTAAAAAAACCACCTTTTCGGGTGGTTTTTTTGTCACTGTTTCCTCACAGGGATTAAAAGCGGGGATCAAAAGCAGGGATTAAAAGCGGGGATCAAAAGCAGGGATTAAAAGCGGGGACTAAAAGTCAGGCTATGTTTTTTGTTAAAAAATGATTCCGCCGCCGATCACGCAGTCGTTCTCATCGTAGAAGACAGAGGACTGACCGGGAGCGGCTGCCCGCACGGGCCGGTCAAAAGTGATCCGTATACAGCCGTCTTCCTGCATTTCGAGCACGGCCGGTGAAGCTTCGTGGTGATAGCGGACCTTTGCTCTTGCGCGGAGCTGTTCGCCGGGAGCCATGCCGGGGATGGAGAGAAAATTCACATCGCGCACATTTACGATTCTGCTGAACAGAGCCGGCTCGTCGGAGAGTACAACCTCATCTGTGCCGGGCCGGATCTCTTTGACATAGACGGGCCGTCCCAGGGCTATTCCCAGGCCCTTGCGCTGTCCGATCGTGTAATGTGTGATGCCCTTGTGTGTGCCCAGCACATTTCCTGCCTCATCCACAAAATTCCCGGGACCGGGTACATGAAGGAGAGAAGCGGCGGAGGGGCCACAAGAGCCTTCAGCGGCGCAGGCAAGGGCCTGCGCGTTCTTTTTATCTGCGTAATCCTCGATGAAATCGGCGTAATGGCCGTCCGTCACAAAACAGATTTCCTGGGAATCGGGCTTGTGAGCCACGGGAAGATCGGCTTCCTCCGCAATCCGGCGCACTTCTTCTTTGGTATATTTTCCCAGGGGCATGAGGGTAGCTGCAAGCTGCTCCTGTGTGAGCTTATAGAGCATGTAGGTCTGGTCTTTGGCTGCATAGTTGGCTTTTTTGACGGTATATCTGCCGTTTTCCAGCTTCAGGACATGGGCATAGTGGCCCGTGGCTACATAGTCCGCCCCCATGACTTTTGCGGCGTAGAGCATTCTCTCCCACTTCAGATATCTGTTGCACTCGATGCAGGGATTGGGGGTCTCGCCTCTCAGATAACTCTGCACAAAGGGGTCAACGACTTTTTGGGAAAACTCTGCAAGGCAGTTGAGTGGATAAAAGCGGATTCCCAATGTGTTGGAGATTCTGCGCGCGTCATCAATCTCACAGCACCTGCCCTCACTTCCGTCGTCGGGAGCCCAGGTGCGCAGGGTCACCCCGCACACTTCATAGCCTTCCTTCTGCAGCAGATAAGCTGTCACGGCACTGTCCACACCTCCGGACATGCCGACTAAAACTTTTTTCATAGTATGATTCCTGTAAAAAACGGTTCTCTTTTTGAGGGAATACGTTCAGTTCTGATAATACTTTAATCCTTTTTTGTTCTGATCTTGTTTATCCTGATCCTGCTGATCCTGATCTTTTTTATCCTGTTTTTATTTTTCCTGATTCTGTTTATCCTGCAGCAGGGGGGTCAGACTGCCGCGTGCAAGAACGGACAGCCGCCTTGTGGCGCGGGAGAGTGCCGTGTAGAGGCGGTGGCGCGCCAGCAGGGTATCGGGATAGTTGTCTGCATTTGCATCGGGCAGGATCACGCCGTCAAACTCAAGGCCTTTTGCATGGGCCAGGGTGATGAGAAAGACACCTTTCTCCGGAAGACTGCCGCCCGAACGGATGACGGGGACCGGGCAGTTGCGCAGAAGATCCACCCCGGAAAGACTGCTGCTGCCGGAGAGACCTGATTCGTCAGCGTCAGTGTCAGCGACAGTGCCCGTATCAGTGCCCGCGCTATTGCCTGCGGCATTTTCCGCAGCATTGTTTTCAACAGGGAGAGCACTGCCTTCTGTCATAGACTCTATGAGCAGAGCGGCTGTCTTTTCCATGCTGCGCGCACCGACACAGACGATGGCAGTGAGGCCTTCCTGCTCTTGTGCCTTCCGTACGGCTGCAGCAAGCGCCTGCGCGTACTCCTCTTTCGCTCTGCAGACGCAGAATTCGGGCGCGTAACCGGAGGGCTGCACGGAGGAGACAAGGATCTGCTGCTCTGCCGGCAGAAGGCCTGCAAACAGGGCTGTGATCTCGGGTGAGGATCGGTAGCTGGTCGTCAGAAACAGTTCTGTCACTCTGTTGGATCTTGATGCGGAGCTCCTCTTTGCGGTCTCCGCGGATGCGGCGCGGTGCAGAGGCTGCGGCCGGCTGTTATTCCCGGCAGAGGCGGAAGCCGGGGAGCCGATGCGGGCGGAAAGCCGCCTTAAGCCAGGCTGTCCGACAGCGGAATCCGCAGGTGCTTTGTTGAACATCTCGTGGATCTGGGCAAAGGTCACGGTTCCCTCACGAATTGCCTGGTATTCGTCGCCAAGCAGCATGAACCTGGCGCGGGGATAGTATCTTCGCAGTACCATCAGCTGGGCGGGCGTATAGTCCTGTACCTCATCGACCATGACATATTTGGTGCGCAGATCTCGCTGACCGGTGAGGAGCATTTTGAGGTAGAGCCATTCGAGATCGGACAGCTTTTTTCTGCCCAGAAGACGGGCTCCGATCCTGTCGATGTCAAGCCACTGGCAGGAGTTGATGGCCTGGAAAGCGCCGCCGTACTGGCTCTGTATGCGGTTGTCCTCAGCGCGGGAGCCCGGACCTTCCGCAGAGCGGGAGGATTCCGCACCGGAGCCGTTTTCGTCTGCGTTTTCGCGCATTTCCTCTTCATCGCGCTCTTTCCGCCGGATCTCGTGCTTTGCGATTTCCTTCAGATCATCGATGACGATCTGCACAAGGCGTTCTCCGGTCGGGATCTCGGGGTGCTGGGCCAGGACCTCTGCGATGTGTGTCCGGGACAGGACTTTTATACTCTTCTGATGAATGGAACGAAGGTCATCCGGCTCCAGCCGCAGGGAGGGAAGTGATTCTTCCATGGTGCGAAGGGACTCGGGGAGCGTGCGGAAATCGGATCCGCCGGAGCCCTTTCTGCGGGAGACGCCGGCCATAGCCAGGAATTCCTTCCAGGTCACGGAGACGGGGTTCATCTCTCCCATATCCGGAAGAACCTGGTCGATGTAGCGGCGGAAGATCGGATTTAAGGTCATCAGGACAACTTCGTCGGGACGGAGCGTGTCGCGCTGGCGGTAGAAGAGCCAGGCGATGCGCTGCAGAAGGACACTGGTCTTGCCGCTTCCGGCAATGCCGTTGACGAGCAGGACCGGGACATTTTCATGCCGGACGACAGCGTTCTGCTCCTTCTGGATCGTGGCCGTGATTGCCTGCATCTTGTCGCTGCGCTGCCTGGTGAGGGAGCGGATGAGGAGGGGATCTTCGATCGCAATCTGTGTGTCGAAAAAGGCGTGAAGACGGTTTTCCGACAACTCAAACTGACGGCGCAGCAGAAGGTCGACATTGATCCTGTGCCCGTCCACAGTGTAGAAGGTCTTCCCGTTGTCCTGGTTGTAGTAGGTCTCGGCAACGGGAGAACGCCAGTCGATCACCAGCGGTTCATGGGCGTCTTCGGAGACACCGGTGCTGCCGATGTAGTACTCCTCGGGATCCTCGTCGGGATCAAACTGCAGCTGTACTTTGGCAAAATAGGGAGCCTTCAAAAGCCGCTTTACATGGCTGAGTTTCTCTGCGGCAGTATCGCGGTCGATATTGTACTGGTCGATGGCATGGTTCATGACCTCGAATTCGATGTAAGTCTCCATCGAATCCGAGTCCCCGTCGAAATTGAGTGCCAGATTTTCGCGGATATCCAGCTTCTCCGCTGCGGCTTTTTCCGCAATGGAACTGATCCGGCTCTCAAGGCTTTTTTCCATCGTTACCAGTTTATTGTAAACCTCAGTCAGGTGCTCCTGCTCCAGAGTAAATACGTCAGTCATGTCCTTCAAAAGACTCCTCCTTATTAATTCTTTCCCCATATGCCGCACGAAAAGAGCGGAATGCGTCCGGCCTGTGATTTGTCTATTATATACGATGACAGAGTGATGAACAACGGGGACGGTCCTTTTGTTTCTGGGGGAATTGGGGACAGAAACAAAATGACCGTCCCCAATTCCACAATTTTCAGCAATAATAGAGATAGCGAATTATTTACAGGTACGTTATAATTTGCATCAACGGCTTAAATGGGGGAAGGATACATGGCAAGAGAAACTGCAAAATACAATACGGGAAGTTCTTTTTTCACCCGGGACAGGTCTTTTTACAGGCAGCTGTTCTCGATCTTCACGATGGTGGCCCTGCAGAATCTGGTGGCCTACAGTGTGAACATGATCGACAACGTCATGATGGGAAGCTATTCCCAGAATGCGCTTTCGGGCGCGGCGACGGTAAATCAGATTTTCTTTCTGGTGCAGCAGACATCGATCACTGTCTGTGACTCGCTGATCATTCTGGCCTCCCAGTACTACGGGCAGGGGCGCATGTCGCCTGTGCGTAAGATCTGCGGGCTTGCCCTGAAGCTTGGCCTGGCCTGGGGAGTCTTCTACGCGGTCGTCTGCAGTCTGTTTCCGCCCCAGGTCCTGCACTTTTTTACAAGGGATGCGGCGATCATCGAGCAGGGCAGAATGTATATGCAGATCATTCTGTTCACTTTCCCCCTGTTTATTCTCACCAATGTGCTGATGGCTTCCCTGCGCTGCGTCGGAACGGTCAAGATTTCTTTCTACATCTCCGTTGTGTCCCTGGTCGTCAACACCTGCATCAACTACACGCTGATCTTCGGCCATTTCGGATTTCCGGAAATGGGTATCCGCGGTGCTGCGATCGGAACCCTGATCGCCCGTATCGTGGAGTTTTCAATCGTACTGTTCTATGTGCGGTGTAAGGATCAGAAGCTTCAACTCTTTTCCGAAAACTTTCTCTCCAGCAGCCGGCAGCTGGCCGGGGATTTCATCCGTGTCGCGATTCCCGTCATGCTGGCAGGTCTCCTGTGGGCAGTCTCCGTCCCCATGCAGACAGCGATTCTGGGCCATCTGCCCGGACCCGATGCCTCGGATACCATCGCGGCAAATTCTGTGGCGATGACTTTTTATCAGTATCTGAAGGTCGTCGTGAGCGCCATGGCTTCCGCCACTGCGGTCGTCATGGGACAGACGGTCGGCAAGGGCAATATGAAGCGCATCAAATCCGATGCCCGCACCATCTCGGTGCTCAATTTCTGCGTGGGCCTTGTGCTTGCGATTATCCTTTTCATCCTGCACAAACCCCTGCTGTCCCACTACAGCCTGACGCCTAACGCCATGCGTCTGGCGGACCAGATCATGGTCGTCATGTGCTTTGTCATGGTCGGCATGGCCTACCAGATGCCTGTCTGCAACGGCGTTCTTCGCGGAAGCGGCGATACGAAATTCTCCCTGCTCCTCAACACGGTCAGTGTCTATGCAATCGTCATGCCCCTCTCGCTTCTGGCCGCTTTTGTCTGGCAGCTGCCCGTGCCTCTGGTGGTCCTCTGCATCCAGTCGGACCAGATCTTCAAGGGCCTGCCCGTTTTTCTGCGCGTGCGCAGCGGCAAGTGGATCAAACATTTGACAAGAGACGAAGAATAATCTGGGTTGTCAAGGGCGGTTGTCAAGGGGACGGTTCTTCGGGCGGTTGTCAAGGGGACGGTTCTTCTGACACTTTGTATGCAAAGTGTCAGAAGAACCGTCCCCTTGACAACCGTGACATTAAGATCCCCGGGAAACTGCTTCCCGGGGATCTTTTTTTGGAAATACAACCGGCAAAATATTCCAATGCCGGCAAAATGCTCCGAAAAGACAGAGATTTGTTGTTGCCGGCGACGGATACAGATATAATATTGATTAGAATCCAGCGGTAAAGCGAATTGCGCCTCGACGATGTTGCAATAATTCAAAAACCAAATTGTTCAATTTGTACTGAAATAATCGTGCACAGGTCCTATTGAAAGGAGGAACCCTCATGAAAGTGATCGCTATTAACGGATCACCGCGTAAGGGCGGAAATGTTTCACAATGTCTTGACATCATGGCGGCGGAATTCGCAAAGGAAGGAATCGAGTTTGAAGTCCTTCAGCCCGGCCCCCGCGTCCATCCCTGCATGGCCTGCTACCACTGCCTGAACGAAGGGGACGTCCACTGTATCCAGAAGGATGACATGGTCAATGAGATCATTGACAAGTGCATCGAAGCAGACGGCATTATCCTGACCTCTCCCGTCTACCACGGAGGAATCGCGGGCGGCATGAAATGTGTCCTGGACCGCATCTTCCTGGCGGCCTGCTGCGGCAGTGAAAATAAGTTCCATCACAAGGTGGGCGCCGCCTTCTGTACGCTCCGCCGTTCCGGCGGTATGGCTACCTACCAGCAGCTGCTGGGCTATATGGATGCCATGGAGATGGTCATTGTCACATCCGATTACTGGGGCGCCGTGCACGGAGCGGATCCCGGTGAGGTTCAGCAGGATATAGAGGGTCTCGAGGTCGTCGCCAAGCTTGCCCGCAACATTGCCTGGACAGTCAAGGTTATTGATGCGGCCAAGGGAAAGATCGATCCGCCCGAGACACATCCCAGGACATTCACAAACTTTATCCGATGAAAAAGAAAATAGCTGCTGTATCCAAGCGTGATGCAGCGGCTTTTTTTTCAGCAGTTGTCAGTTGTCTTGGGGACGGTTCTTCTGACACTTTGCACGCAAAGTGTCAGAGGAACCGTCCCCATGACAACTCCGTCCCCATGACAACTTACAGGTCTACCCAGACATTTCCGAGGCGGTTGCTCTCCACGCAGGCGTGGACGAATTTCATGCCGTTGAGGCCTTCCTGGATGGAGGGATAGGGCAGTCCCTCGTAGGGTTTTCCATCTTTCAGAGCCAGCAGGTTCTGACAGAAGGGGCGGTAGATGTTGCCGAAGGCCTCGAAGTATCCTTCATGGTGGGCAGCCGAAACGCGGACCATGCTGTTGCTCTCTTTGCTCATGTAGTCTCTTCCGGCAGAGAGAAGGCGTGTGGGTTCGTTAACAGGCGTATATTTGAGGATGGAAGGGGTCTCGTGGTTCCATTCCAGGGAGCCTTTGGAACCGACCACATAAATGAAGGGGCTGCACTCTTTGCCGATGGCGATCTGGGAAGCCCAGAGTTCCCCCGTTATGCCGTCTCCCAGATCCAGAAAAGCGGTGACGTTTGTCTCAAGGGGAAGATAGGCCGGCCAGGTGTTGAAGACAGCCAGCAGGCGCTTGATGGTGAGGCCGGTAAACTGCTCGACCAGCTGCTCCGCGTGGGTGCCCAGGTCAGCTGAGCAGAGGGATTCACCTGCCATATCCGGATTAAAGCGCCAGGGCAGCTTGCCCGAGGGCTCCTCAGGGACGGAAGAGATGACCCAGTCCTCGGGATGTCCCGCGCGGAGGTAGATGATCTTGCCGATGACGCCCTCTTCGATCATCTGCCGCGCCTGCCGGATCGCCGGATAGGCGGTGTAGGCATAGGGGACGGCAAAAAGAAGATTTCTTTCGTCCGCGATCTTTTTCAGGTCCTCTGCCTGTTCCACGGTCATGGTGACAGGCTTGTCACACAGGACGTGGATATTTTTTTCCATAAAATACTTTGCGATCTCATAATGGCTGGAGTTGGGTGTCGCGATCGTGACAAAATCAATGCCGTCCTCGCGGGAGGATTCCCTGTCCGCCATTTCCTGATAATTTGCATAGACCCGGTCTTCCGGAATCTCCCAGGCGTCCGCCGTCTCCAGATTTTTGTCCCGGTGGCGGGAAAAACAGCCGGCACAGAGCACGGCCAGATCATCCATCATTGCGCCGTGGCGGTGTACATCACCTATATAGGATCCGAGACCGCCTCCAACCATTCCGTATCTTACTTTTTTCAAGGAAAAATGCCTCCTTTCCAAAAAACTAATTATGTAACGCAGGATAATGATAACAAATATGCTGCTGTCGCCTGCTTGTGTTATGATAACAAAATTATAGCATAAGAATATGTAGAATATGTACTGTCGAAAGCATCCGAGAAACAGCATAGTAGAAACCACGAACAGAAGAAAGCAGAAACGTGCTGTGCCCTATAATCAGTATAAGGCAAAGAATCCATCATTATTATGAGCAAGAGAGGTAAGAGAGATGGTCGAAACAGCACGTGAAATGAATACGCTGGAAGAACAGATCGAGTCCGCGCTGGACGAATATGTGCGTCCGCTCCTGGTGACACACGGAGGAGACATGGAAGTGCTCCGGGTGGAGGACGGACTGGTTTATTTCCGCATGCTGGGACACTGTGCGGGATGCGCGGCGGCGGATCTGACAAGTGAAGATCTCATCAACAAAGAACTGGTCGAGCATGTGCCCGGTGTCAGGAGAGCTGTACTGGAAAACAGAGTGAGTCAGGAACTGATGGACCAGGCGAGAGAAATCCTCAACAGGCGCCGGATGAGATCATAATAGAACGTCATAAAACAGGAAAGGACACAGTCATGCCGGAAATCGAAATCGGCGTCCCCTGTCTCCAAACCGAACCGTCTCCCTGTCTCCCCCAAAAGAAAAGGAGAGAGCAATGACGAATCTGGAAAAATACGACAAGGCTTTTATCAGGCTTTTTAAAGTGAAAAAGGAAGACCTCCCTAAAATGAAATATATGGGAGACAAGAAGTGGGACTCCATGGCGCATATGGACCTCATGAGCGATCTGGAGGAGATTTTTGACATTCAGATCAGCACGGTCGACGTGCTGGATTTCACAGACTATAATAAGGGGAAATCGTCCTTGGACGCTATGGCGTCGAAATCTAAAGCACTAACGTGCTTCTGCATGTTCGGAGGAGTGGACCCTTATGCTGCAGACAGTGATTTCCGTAGATCCCCTCACGGAGAGCAATTGCTATATATTGGCGGAAGATAAGAAATGTGTCGTGATCGATCCCGGAGAGTCCGAGCGTTTGCTCCGCGTACTTGAGCAGCATGGATGGGAGCCGGAACTGTTCCTGCTGACACACGAGCACTGCGATCATATGGCAGGACTGGATGCTCTGCGGGAGACTTATCCGCAGGCACGCTTTGCCGCTTCGAAAGTCTGCAATGACGGCATTCAGAATACGCGCCTGAATATGTCGCGGATCATGGAAGTGTATCTGTATTTCAGGGGAAAGCCGGGGATCCACTACGACCCCATTGTCTGCAGACCTGCGGATGAGATCATTGAGGAAAACGCGCAGCTGTTTTGGCGGGGGCATACTCTGCGGCTGGTTCCCATGCCCGGACATACACCCGGCAGTGCTGGTATCTTCCTGGATGAAAAAGTATTTTTCAGCGGAGACTATCTGATTCCGGATGAGGAGCCCCTGCTCCGCTTTCCCGGCGGAGACGCAGACAGTTACCAAAAAATCACGGAGCCCTTTCTGCAATCGCTTCCGGCAGGAATCCGCATATGCCCCGGACACGGGGAGCCTTTTGACTTGCAGAAGAAGTGAAAAAGGCTGAGACTTTTTTCCGTGGGGATGCCAATGATAGAAAAAAGACGCGCAATATTTTCCGCTATTTGAGGAAAGACAACATGAATGAATATCTGAGGAAGATTGAAGAAGGCATTCAGGCACAGAGCTTCGCCAGAATGATGGGCCTGCACACCGGCGATATGGCGCGCCGCGACGAGGACGGCTATTTTTACATCGTCGGACGGCAGAGCCGCTTCATCAAGATTGCCGGCAAGCGCATAGGTCTGGACGAGGTCGAAAAAATCCTGCGCACAGCTTTTCCGGATCTGGATCTTGCCTGCGCAGGAAAGGATGAAGACCTTCATGTTTTTGCGGTAGCCGCCGGGGAAAACCTAACAGAAAACGGCAATGAAAACAGTGGGAAAAACGGCGGGGAGAATAAAGGGGACAAAGCTTTTAAAGAACTGGAGGAAAAAATCTGTTCAAAAGACCACTGAAAAAAGGCCGCACTCGTTTTACAACGGATGCGGCCTTGATCTATCTTTAATCATTTTTTACGGAGGCAGCCGTAAGGGGAGAGAGAGACGGCTGCCCGTGCTTCACATTGACATGCCTTCTGTTTTTTGGTAGTTATAGGGAGATGTGCCGGGATTGCTGCATCCCGCTTTTCGCCTGAAAGCCGGTACAGATCGCTGTTTGATATTCCCTTTATTTTTTATTGATATACTAAAGGAGGACATAATGTCTGTTCTGTCCCTTCTCTTTGTCATGGCCGTGATCCTGGCAGGCGCCTGCGTTCAGAGCGCCCTGGGCTTCGGAACTACCATGATCACCATGGGCTTTCTGCCGCTGATCATGGAATACAGCAAGGCTATGGGGCTCTCCATTTTTATGGTGAGTATCAGTACCGTATATATCTCGGTGAAATACAGGGATTTGATCCAGTGGGGGGTGATGCTGCCGGTTCTGATCCCCACCATGGTCATATGCGGCATCGTAAATATTCTCTCCGCAAAAGTCAGTTCCGACAGCATGTATCTGCTGCTGGGCATCATGTTTGTGGCGGTTTCGATTTTTTTCTTTGTATTCTCCAACCGGATTCATGTGCGTCCGACACCGAAGTCGGGAACGATCCTGGGTATTATCTGCGGGGTCTGCTACGGACTGTTTGCTTCCGGGGGACCGACTGCGGCTCTGTATCTTCTGCCCGCCACCAAAGGAAAAAAAGAATACCTGGCCACCATCCAGGCATTTCTGTGTCTCAACAATCTGATGATTCTGGCCATCAGCCTGGTCCTTGGGCGATTGGAACTGGCAGATCTGCCCATGGTCGGCGCGGGGACTGCGGCCCTGATCGCGGGCACCCTGCTCGGGCTTGTAATCCATGACAAAATACCCTCGGCTGTTTTCGGCAAAGTCATCTATGCCTTTGTGGGAATCGGAGGAATCTGGATCATTGTCAGCCACATGCTGTAATGAACATTGGCTCCTCATGCGGGACAGTGCTTCCTGTGAATGCGTTTCAATGCTGCTTCGCTTTATAGAGACTGACGGAGATCCTGAGTAATAAATGCAGGATTGAGTAAACAGACGGGAAAGGCTGTAATAGAATGTAAAAAAAAGAATATAAAAGAATATAAAAGAAGAAGACGGACTGCCTGATCCGCCGGAAATAATACCGGCGGCAGGGAGTCCGTCTTTGTGTTTATTCTTCATCGCGTAATACCCGTGTCTTCAGACAGGTGATACACGCGCGAGTCTTGATGATTTACGTCGTTACATTTACACGATATCGGAAAGGGGGGCGATCTGGATGCCTTCAGCCTCCAGGGCACTGCGGATCTGTGTCACGAAGGTCAGGGCTTTGACATTGTCCCCGTGAACGCAGATGGAATCGGGCACGATGTCGATGTCTGTCCCGTCGCCGGCGGTGACTTTATGTTCCTTTATCATGCGGATTACGCGGCGGATGGCCTCGTTTTCGTCATGGATGACCGCGCCTTCCAGGTTTCTGGGCATGAGGCTTCCGTCGGGCATATAGGCTCTGTCCGCAAAGACTTCTCTCGCCGCGGGCAGTCCGATGTCCTGTGCGGCGCGCACGCTCTGGCTGCCGGAGAGTCCGAGAAGGATCAGCGAGGGATCAAAAGCTTTCACGGCTTTTGCGATGGCAAGGGCAAGGGCGTAGTCTTTGCCGGCCATGTTGTAGAGGGCGCCGTGGGGTTTTACGTGCCGGATTTTTACACCAGCAGATTTCGCGAAGGCATAGAGAGCACCCAGCTGGTAGGTGACGTAGGCGCCGGCCTCTGCGGGGGATACATTCAGATTTCTGCGGCCGAAGCCCATCAGGTCGGGATAGCCCGGGTGGGCGCCGATTCCGATGCTGGCCTCTTTGGCCAGCGCAATGGTCTTCTGCATCACAAGGGGATCCGACGCGTGGTAGCCGCAGGCGATATTGCAGGAGGAAATCAGCGGGATCACCCCCTCATCCATGCCGATGGTATAGGCGCCGAAACTCTCTCCAAGGTCGCAGTTCAGATCGATTTTTTCCATAGACGGATCCTCTCAACAAATCATTCTTTTCGTTTTATTTGTCTGTTTTATTCTTCATCGCGCAAAACCCGCAGACAAGCCTTGCATTACCTGCATGATCTGCAGGCAGACTTCCGCCCCGCTGATTTCCGCCCCGCTGTTTTTTGCCCCGAGGATTTCCGTCCGGATCTAAGGCCTGCCCGCCGGGGCTTTCTCCCTGCCCATCCTGAACGGCGGCAGCTCCTGCAGCCGGAACGGCTGCTGCCCTCTTCAGAAAAGCTCAAACGATAGGGCTTATAATGATTGGGGCTGTTCTCCTCCAGCATCCGGCAGTGGTCTTTCCACATTTTGTCCTCTTCCCGGAGCAGCTTCTGGGCTTCCTGCACGGTGCATTTCTCGAACCGCACCTTCTGTCCCGGCCGAAGTTGTGCAAAGAGAGGAAGATCGACAGTGATGACCGAGGCGATTTTGGCGTAGCCGCCGGTGGTCTGCCGGTCTGCCATCATCACGATGGGCTCTCCGGAGCCGGAAATCTGTATGCTCCCGTTTGCGATCCCGTCCGAGAGGATATCATAACCGTCCGCTGCCTCGACCCGGGGACCGGTCAGCCGATAGCCCATGCGGTCGCTGTGAGAGGTGATCTCATAGGCACTTTCGTAAAAAGTCTGCAGACCTTTCGGGGTGAACATGTTTTCCTGCGGACCGGGGATCACACGCACTCTGGCGGCCGCAGGATCATCCGGCGGAACCTGTCTGCGGGGCGGGACCCAGCGCCAGGAGAGGTCTTTTCTGCCGTTTTCAGGATTGCGCAGGGGGATTTCATCTCCTGCGGCCAGGGCTCTGCCCCGGAAGCCTCCGATACCGCATCGCAGGCTGGTACTCCGGCTCCCCATGACCGGAGGGATGTCCAGACCTCCTCCCACGGCAAGACTGCCGTAAAGTCCCGCCTGCCCCGTTGTGATCTTCACCTTTTTTCCGGCGGGAACACGTACAGGCCTGTCGGCAGGACAGAAGGTGCCTTCGACATCAATTCCGAAATCACCGCCGCTTACGGCGATATTTACTGTTTCGTCAAAAAACAGCACGGGTCCGATCAGGCAGAATTCGAGAACAGCCTCAGTGTCCTCATTGCCGACCAGTACATTGGCCGTTTTTGCGGCATCCCTGTCCATAAATCCGCCCGGAGCAAAGCCGCTGTTCTGGTAACCCGGCCGTCCCTGATCCTGGATCGTTGTGCGGGGACCGGGAAATAACACATGCATTGCCATACAGACGCTCACCCCTCTCTGATTGCATTCACACTTGCGGCCGATTGACTCTCTTTTTTATTCATATTTATAAATGCCGAGCTCGACCTCTCTTCGGATCCGCTTGAATTCCGTCTCATTGATTGGGAAGAAGCGGATATATTCGCCCGCTTCGTAGAGGATGGAAGGTTCCCTCTCCGGATCATACAGTTCCAGAGGCGTTCTTCCGATGATCTGCCATCCGCCCGGGGAGACCAGGGGATAGATGCCGGTCTGGTCGCCGGCAATGCCGACAGAGCCTTTTTCCAGGCGCTCTCTGGGAACCTTCAGGCGGGGCGTGCTAAGCGACCGGTCCATGCCGCCCAGATAGACAAATCCGGGCAGGAAACCCAGCATATAGATCAGATAATCCACACCGCTGTGCCGCCTGATGACCTCTTTTTCAGAGAGACCTGTGTGCGCGCAGACTGCCGGAAGATCCGGGCCGTACTCTCCGCCATAGCAGACGGGGATCACGAAAGTCCTTTTTTCCGTCTGATCGCTGCTGGAATCCATTCGGGACAGCTCCGCGTCGATCCTGGCGGCGAGCTCGTCGTAACTGATTGTCACAGGGCAGTAGTGCACCATGAGCGCGGCATAGGTCTGCACATATTCAATCACACCTTCGATTTCTTTGTTTGTGAGACAGGTCCTGGCCATCCGGACGATCCGGCTGATCTCCGGGTCGATTTCACTTCCGAAGATGATCGTCAGGGCAGAGTCTCCCACAGGCTTTATTGTATACTTCATGGAGAATCCTTTTTTATCAAATTGGAGGCGAAAGCCTCATGCAGATAAATATTATAAGGCACAAGGGTGCTTCCCATCAATGCCGCAGCCGGCTTCCGAGGAGACAGGAAGGGGACGGTTCTCTGTCTCCTCCTCCCTTGTCGCCTGAAAAAACCGGGTGGAACATTTGATGTATCTGTGGCAGAATTATTAGCAGGAGGTGACAAATGTCTATGACCGCATGATTTCAGAGCGTCAGAACATCGCCGCCTCCTACACAGCACAGGGTGAAGCGGAGGCACAGAAGATCCGGAACGAGACAGACAAAAATGTCAAGGTCATGGTGGCCGACGCCAACAAAAATGCGGAGATCAAGATCGCGGAGGGCGAGGCGGAATACATGAAAATCCTCCAGGAGGCCTACAACACCCCCGAGAAGGCGGATTTTTACAACTTTCTGCGGCGGGCGCTGCACGAAAGGCCCCTGCCGGGAGCTGTGATTTCTGCGGGGTTTATTCATCTGCGGGATTTCATTTAAAGGAAAAGACACAGTTTATTAAAAAATAGATGTAGATTGTTAAAAAAAGCGGGACTATAATGCATTTTAATCTGAATCGGACATAGACCTGCGAAAATCGGACAGAAGACCTGAGAAAACAAGAGTGCTTACGTGACCGGCTTTCTCTGTCATACCCGGAGTTCGTACCGGTCTGATAAGAACCGTTTCAGAATAACAGTCATTATAAAACCGCATGCCGGAGTGCAGTCTTTTCTCTTCAGCGGGGAAAATGCAGAACGGCGTGTCGGCAGACGACCAGGCGGCAGGGTCTGACATCCGGCAATCGGTGCAGGCTGCCTGGCTGTAGGACGAAAAACAGGGAAAAAAAGGAGAAACATCATGGAAAATATGTTGTACATTGTCGTTGCGGCAGTCGTAGTGATCGCTGCGATCGTAGCCCTGATCCTGGTCAGCTATGTGAAAGCTCCGCCGGATACCGCCTTCATCATTACCGGTGCCGGCAGAAAGAAAGTCCTGATCGGGCATGCAGGCCTGTGCCTGCCCCTGGTCAATCGTATGGATAAGCTGCTGCTGAGGCAGGTCTCCGTCGACATCAAGACCAACGGCTACATCCCCACCAAGGACTTCATCGGCGTTGATATCGATGCGATCGCCAAGGTTGCGGTGATGTCCGACAAGGAGATGGTAAAGGTGCCCGATGCCAACGGAGATCAGGTTTATCCTCCCGGAGATCCCATGGAGGGCAAGCACTACAGGCTGGTTCCCGGTATCGATCTGGCTATGAAAAACTTTCTGAATATGAAGGAAGACCAGATCGTCAGGGCTCTGACAGATTCTCTGCAGGGTAATATGCGTGAGATCATCGGCACCATGGAACTGCGTGTCATCTCCTCCGACCGGAAAGCCTTCGGCGATCAGGTCCAGGAAAAAGCGCAGTCGGATATGAACAATCTGGGTATCAAGATCATTTCCTGTAACATCCAGAAGGTTATCGATGAAAACGGTCTGATCAATGCCCTGGGTCAGGACAACATGTCCAAGATCCAGAAGGAAGCGGCGATCGCCAAGGCTGAGGCCGAGAGAGACGTCGCGATCAAGCAGGCCGAGACTGCCAGAGAGGCAAATGACGCAAGAGTCATAGCAAATCTGGAGATCGCACAGAAAAACAACGAGCTGGCTCTGAAGAAGGCAGACCTCAAGAAATTTGAGGACACCAAGGCCGCGGAAGCGGACGCCGCCTATGATATTCAGAAGCAGATCCAGATGAAACAGGTCAACACCGAGACCGTGAATGCGCAGATCGCGCAGGCGGAAAGAGAGGCAGACCTCAGAGAACGTCAGGTCGCGATCAAGGAGAGAGAGCTCGAGGCCAACATCAGAAAGCAGGCCGAGGCGGAAAGATACGCTACCGAGCAGAAGGCGGAAGCCGAACTCGCCAAGAGGCAGAGAGAGGCAGAGGCATCCCAGTTCGAGCAGGAGCGCGAGGCAGAAGCAAGGAAAGCACAGGCAGACGCGGACAAGTTCAAGGCAGAACAGGAAGCAGCCGGTGTCAAGGCCAAGTATGACGCGGAAGCAGCCGGTATACAGGCCAAAGGACTTGCGGAAGCAGAAGCCGCCAGGGCGAGAGGCCTTGCAGAAGCAGAAGCCATCAAGGCAAAAGGTCTCGCAGAGGCCGAAGCCATGGAGAAGCGCGCCGAGGCATACAGGAAGTATAACAGTGCAGCTATCGTAGAGATGATGATCAAGATCATGCCCGAGATGGCAAGCGAGATCGCCAAGCCTCTCAGCCAGATCGACAGCATCAATATCTATGGCACAGGCGACGGCGGCAGCGGAGCTGCCCAGATTTCCGGCAACATGCCTGTTGTCATGAAACAGGTCTTCGACACCATGTCCCAGGCGACCGGTGTGGACCTGTCCGAGATCATCAGGGCCAATACCTATGACGCCAAGGTGACAAGAAATGTCAACGTCACAGGCCTTGCAGAGGCAAAGGCAGCGGCTTCTGCAGCTGCGGAGCCGGAGGTCAAGGCTGAAGAAGTAAAGCCTGATGCAGCAAAGACGGCTGTAAAAACCGGATTATCAGCGGCACAGAAAGATCAATAAGTGAGTTTTTTTTCGGAATATCACTGTAAACAAAAACTATTGAATATCACTGTAAACAAACACTATTAACAATCTCTGTATAAAAAGCGCCCCGCCGCTGTTCACCTTTTCAGGCAACAGCGGCGGGGCGTTACAATTCATATTTTTTTGTCTGTTTTACCGGAGAGCATCTGCCTTCTGATGAAGTGTTTTTTAACCAAGGTATGCGGAATCGACCCATCCGGTCTGTTTCAGCGAAGGGACATATACTTTGGCGTAAGTGATCGAACGGTTTCCGTCCGGATCTTCAGACATGAGATTTTTTCTCCTTTCTCTACACTTTCATTATTTTTAATAGATACCATGAAGGGGTCACAAAAGTGTCACAGTTTTGTGTGACACTACTGTGCTGAAAGGATTGTTATTCTATGCATGTAAAAAACAATAAGACAATCAAAAAACAAAAAATCAATCAAAAAAAATCAATCAAAAAGACAAAAAATTAATCATGAAAACAGGAGGATTCAATGATGAAGAATAAATGGCTTGTTGCAGGCGCACTTTTGCTCAGCGTCCTGGCTTTTACCGCATGCGGAAAGAAGAAAGAAGAGAACTTCGAGGAAGTGGATCCCGAAGCGGTCGTGGAAGAGGTACAGGAGCAGGTCGACACGGCCGGTACAATGTCAGAAGAGTTCCTGGCAGACTATACCGGTGAGATGGATCTGACCGGAAGCTGGCAGGACGAAGTCAGCCAGCGTGCAACCATGGACATCGAAAAAGCCGAGACAGGAACCTGCCATGTCCTGATCCACTGGTCATCGGGCGCTAAAGAGGCTTCTACCTGGGAAATCAGTGGAACCTATGATGAGACTTCCGGCATGCTGTCCTATGAGGACGGAAACTACACCGTCCACACCTGGGACGAGAATGACAAGGAGACCGTCTCTGAAGGAGAGGTGACCAAAGGCGCGCTGATGAAAGAAGGCGACAAGCTTCGCTGGACCGATTCCAAAAACGAGGTTGACTGTGTTTTTGTAAAAGTCTCGGAATAATCACGGAAAAAGCATAGAAAAGCGTAGAAAGCTCCGCCCGGAGAGAATCCGGCCGGAGCTTTTTTTGTGGGCAAATATGAATAACGGAGAGTCTTCTCCTTCATGCTGAGGAAAGCTGCTGTTAAAGCCTTTATTCCTTCAGCTTAAAACCGTTATTCCTTCAGTTTTCGAATATTGTAAAACAGAATGCTTCCGACGACGATGGCGGCTCCTGCCATAGAGAGAGGTGCCAGCACCTCTCCGTAGAAGACGGCTACCAGAATCGGATTCAGGACCGGTTCCACAGCGTTGATGATGGAGGCAGTGATCGGATTTGTATACCTGGTTCCGATGGAAAACAGGATGTAGGCAAGTCCGACCTGAACGCTTCCCAGGACAAAGACTGCGGCCAGAACCGAAGGAGTGAAAACCGTTTCCTGCAGCACCATGGGGGACAGGAAGATGCCGCACAGGAGCTGGCCGATCACCATGGAGGACAGGGCGTCTCCTTTTTCAAACTGATTGAGCATGAACATGCCTGCATAGAAGAGACCGGATAAAAACGCGATGAGATCTCCTGCAATTCTGCCCGTGGACAGACTGTCGAAAAAGAAGCACAGAATGCCGATGAGAACAAGTGCAATCGTGATGATCTCCAGGCGGGAAGGCTTTTTTCTGAAAAAGAGATACATCAGGAGAATCAGCCAGATCGGCATACTGTACTGCAGGACGATGGCATTCCCGGCTGTGGTCAGTTTGTTGGCGATTGCAAACATTGTCGTCACGCCGGCCATACACACAGCACCCATGAAGACAGTGAAATTGAACTTCATGCGGTGGCGGGTAAAAACAATGTAAAGACCGATCACACAGGCGGCGATCAGGTTGCGGACCCCGTTGATCGCAAAGGGGTTCCAGGGAATGATTTTCAGCAGGATACCGCCCAGGGAGAAGCAGAAAGATGCGCCCAGCATCATCAGCGTGCCCCGGGTGTCCTGCGTCAGAGTGCCGGAATTCATGGCAGTGGGCTCCTTGATTATAGTTGCTCCTTGATAATAGTTGTCTCCGGCACCCCGATAAGCGCCCGGTCATGTCGTAACAGGGCCGGAGGGCCGGTCACAGTCATAAGAAAATGAAAGTGATGACTCGTGATCGCTGATCCGGATCCGAGAGTAAGTACACTCTACCATGTTTTCGGAAGGATTGCGATAAAAAAGAGAAAGCCGGGGAGAATCTCGGGTATAAAGGGGGTCACCTGAGATTCTCTTCGCTTCCTCTTTACTATTTCTCAAGCCGGATTGTAAAAGTTATGCCCGGATTCCGGCAAGGAAACCTTCATAAATATTGGCAAGACCGTTCTTGCCCCGGCTGGCATCTCCTGCAGTTATTGCTTTGACTCCCAGAGTTTCAAGTTCCTTTAACAGGGCGCCGCCTTCAGACTGCATCTCGACGACTTCGACAGGCTGGCCGAAGAGGTTCTTTTTGCCGTTTGCAGCCCACTCATCCACGTGCTCCGCCATGGGAGAAGAAGGGGTGATGGGGAAGATACCGGCTACTTCGGTAAAAGCGTAGGATATGTACGCAGCTGCCTCGTTGCCGTCCATGATAGCTTTGTGACTCGACATGTTTTTTCCTCCTTAAAAAATAACTACAGGTTTCTACATAGAATGTTCCAAATCACATTTGCGGCAGCTGATAAACAGCACACCGCGTACTTTTGCATATGCGAATCTTGTTGTAATTATTATCGCTTCCGAAGGAAAAACTTGATTGATAGCTAAGCGGAAACAATTGCTAATTTCTCAGATGATGGAAGGCATGCCGGATCCACCCTGCCTAAAAAGATTTTACCTAACCCCCTTTTGTTGATATAATGAATAAAACAGCGAGGAAAAGCCGAAAAGATGCCGGGCTTGCCCGGGCATATTTGAGGCCTTGACGAGCGTCACACATGAGGATGTAGCGGGGAAGGGG
>OCVV011354761.1_pt1 | contig 69922 bp, 53 predicted proteins | sample 1539721 | NCBI WGS metagenome assembly OCVV01 (sample SAMN02144230, study PRJEB22623) | gut metagenome | biome: sheep rumen | host: Ovis aries | place: New Zealand
GATGAACTCAAAACACTAATCCATTAACCCGTTATGAACGAAATACTCAGGCATTTTGCTATTACGAATGAAGTAGTAGAACCGGAGCCGCTGCGAATCGGATTTATCAATGACTCCTTTATCGTCCGCGCGGCGCGTATCGGCGAGAAATCTTATTGCATGCAACGCATCAACCATCATATTTTCAAGGATGTAGAAGGTCTGATGCGCAATATTCAGTTGGTAACGGACCATATCCGGCGGAAATTAGAGGATGCCGGTGAGACGGATGTCGAACGCAAAGTGCTGCAATTAGTGCCCACCAAAGAGGGTAAACTGTTTTACAAGACCCCGCAAGGCGATTATTGGCGTTTGTATGTATTGGTCGAACCCGCTACCTCTCAGGAAAAAGTGACGCCGGCGTCGGCGGAACTGACAGGACAAGCCTTCGGACGTTTCCAACGCCAGTTGGCTGACCTGCCTTTTGATGCCTTGTGCGAGTCGATACCTAATTTCCATAACATGGAATACCGATTGCAGCAACTCGATGAGGCAATTTCCGAAGCGAAAGCACTTCCGGCGTCCGATGTACGCAGAAAAAGACTCGATGCTTGTCAGGATATTATCGATGAAATCGACAAAAGACGCGAAGATATGTGCCTCGCGAAGCGTTTGTTCCGGGAGGGCAAATTGCCCAAACACATCAACCACTGCGATACGAAAGTGAATAATGTGCTCTTTGATGAAGAGGGCAGACCTATCTGTATTGTCGATCTCGATACGGTCATGCCGGGCTTTGTCTTCAGCGACTTCGGCGATTTCATGCGTACTGCCGCTAACACAGGAGCGGAGGATGATCCGAACTTGGCGAATATCCATGTGGACTTGGACGTCTTCGAATCGTACGCGCGAGGCTACTTGAAGGAAGCTACGTTCCTCACCGACATCGAGAAAGAGTTATTGCCGTATGGCTGTCGTTTGTTGAGTTATATGCAAACGGTCCGTTTCTTTACCGATTACATCAACGGCGATACCTATTACAAAATCGCCTATCCCGAGCATAATCTTGTCCGCACGCGCGCCCAGCTCCGCCTCGTCCAAGAGCAGGAAAAGGCCGAACCTCAAATGAAAGATATTATCACCCGCTTGAGTAAATAATATACTATGAAACTGAATATCAATCAACTAAACTGGCCCGAGGCGTTTCCTGAGAAACCGGAAGTGACGGTGGAACTATCCAACAACCAATCTTGGTTGTTCCTCACCTATCATGTGAAAGGCGAACAAGTGCGGGCGGTGACGACAGAGGACCAAGGTCCTGTGTGGGAGGACTCGTGCGTGGAGTTCTTCTGCCAAGTGCCCGGAGAGGACCACTACTGCAATTTTGAGTGTAACTGTATCGGAGCCATGGTGGGGTCGAGGAGAAAGGGAAGAGCAGAGGATGTAAAGCCGTTTTCTCCCGATGAAATGGGCAGAATTGAGCGTCAATGTTCTTTCCCAAGAGAAGCGTTTGAAGAGAAAGACGGTTTGTTCGAATGGACCGTGGAACTGCGTATTCCGTTGGATCTGATCTTCCGGGACCGGAAGCCCGACTTCCCGCAAAAACTGAAAGTGAACTTCTATAAGTGCGCGGATAAGACCAAGAAACCGCATTTCCTCAGTTGGCAACCGATTCCGCTCCCCAAACCCGATTTCCATTGCCCGCAGTTCTTCGGAGAGATCGAACTGCAATAAATACACACCAATACATCAAAAAGCCCGATGGATTCGGGCTTTTTGCTTATATGACCTGTTGCGGAATGCTAAAGGTTACATGGGCTTTTGCAAGATGTCATTCGGGTTTCCGCCGCCGCTAAACTGCAAGCCGGAGTTGCCATGAACAGAACCCACACAAACGCTGTGCGCAAATGACATCATTATGGTCGTCGAGGACGGCTGAATATAGTTCTTTTTCATATGCTTTCAGGTATTAGAGGTTATTGAATATGTTGTCCTTGCATGTTATACATCTCATTTCCGCGGATGATGACGATCTGTCCGTTATACAGCACTTTGCGTGCAGCATCGCCGGATGTCTCTACGTTCAGAATAGATGTCGTGATCTGTTCTTTTTCGATGATTCGTGCGCTACGCAATGCCTTAGGTGAGCCGAGAGCCGCGGGTACATCGTGAATAACGAACCATGCGCGCATACCCGGCATGTCGTAATCCACAGAGAGGAAGAACACTTTGTTCTCCGGTCCCACATAGAGCAGATTATCGCTGGCTGTAAGCGGCGTCTTGACAAACGATCCTACAAAGTTGGCATTTGTCTTAGTTGTGGCTGAAGCGGTATATGCCGTGAATTTGACATCTGTAAATACAGGGTTGACAATATCGCGAGCCGGCTTGATCAATACCGGTGTGCCGGGATAGATGTCCGAAGCAGGGTTTACCGTAAGGTTTAATATGTAATCTTCGATGGTGGCTTCGCCCAATGTATAAATCTCCACGTCGTTGCCGAATACTTCTTTGCATTGTGAGCTGCTTACTGCAAACGGCAGACAGAAAGTATTGTTCATTCCGCCTCTGAACGAACGGATGATTTGTACGTCGTATGTATTGCCATCGTTCACTTTGCTTGCCCAAGAGGCGTTATTTTCTGCGTTTTCATCGAGGGTAACAACGCCCGGCTCTGTTACTACCAAACTGGTGAGGTAGCCATTTGACCATGCCGTGGTGTTTTCTACTTGCACGGAGTAGTTTCCTGCCGGAAGACTGAAATAGTGCTTGAGTGTTTGTGCGCCGCTACTCGGTTTGGCTTCATAGAGATCAATACGAGTATCGAGATCATTGTAAATAGAAATCTTGTAACTCTGGCTATTCGTGCTGTTTACACCCATTGTGAAGAGGAAGAGACCTGCATGGTCGGTTGTTACCGCCCAGCGAGCCCATTCTCCTTCCGGGTTGGTGTCGCCGATAGGTGCGAAATACAGCTTTCCGTCTGTCACATGTGCTCTTGCACTCAACACGGCATTGGAGAATGCAAGGGTGTTAGGCAATTCTGTCGCTGATGCCGCTACCGGCGCAAAGGTGACAGAAGCGATTTTAGCTGCTGAACCGCTTACGGGGTTGGTTACTTTGACTACGTAGTTCTTTCCTCCAACAAGGTTCACACGTCCTAATGCGATGTCAAGGGCGTCACCTGTTGCCTCTGAATGACTTTCCTGAACCGTAGCAACAGGATCCGCTGCTTCATCTTCGTAAATAGCAACAGTACAGCGGTGGGCGTTGGTCGTGTTGATACGCATGGATACATCATAGAATTTTGTTTCCGAGGTAGCAATATTCCATTTGATCCAAGAATCTGCGCTGTTCCAACTGCTATAAGTGATTGTTCCATCCGCCCGTGTTGCACCGGTGTTGAACCAAGCATCTGCCACGTTGAGACTTGTGTTGGCATCTGCAGCGATGTTGGTAACGTTACCGCCATCTGCGGTAAGGGTTATACCTTCTACTATAGCACTTGATCCGCTTGCGATATTAGACAACTTAATAGTGTAAACACCGGCTGCCGGGATATATATCAAACCATTTAAGTCAAATGGTTCATGAGTATCCAACCAATCTTTGCTCAACTCACCGATTTGATTGTCTTCGGAATCAAGGATAGCAACTTTGTAATTGTGTCCATATTTGCTATCTGAAGCCATATTGATAGTAGCTTTTACTGCAACGGCTCTGGTGGATTGAATCTGCCATGTTGCAACGCTATATGCGTCTCCTTCAATGGTACTTGGATTTTTGGTTTTAAGATGGTTATTAGCATCTAATGTGCAATATGCGTTACGAACGGCTCTTGTTGCAACGAAAGTATAAGGACTTGTAAAATCTGTGCTATAAATAGGACGATCTGTGTACCAACTCGGGTCGCCGAGGTCTGTTCCATCTGTTGCAGCAGCACGTGCCGGGGAGTCCTCGTCGTACGAATATTTGTTATTCGCTAAATCATCGAAACGAGGGTCAATGAACAAACAATTTGTTTTTGTGCCTCTACGTATTCCTGTATTGCTATCTTTGGTAAGATTATATACCAAGCAATGTCTAATTTCATAGGAATTTTCATCATCCGGGAAGTAAATTGCTCTAAGTCCGTCAGTCGAACTTGGCATCGCAAAGATATTGTTGGAAACAGTAGTATTGGAAGAATTAAATCTTATCATTCCATAATCTGTACTTTCTACCGTACAATTATAGAATGTACAATGATCTACTGTTACTACTCCTGAGGCCGTTTTTGACTCCACAGTACTCCGAGAAGAAGTAGAACAATTCGCAAATGTAGAGTTCGTAACTGTCAAATTAAGTGCTGCCGTATTTTCAATATATATACAACTTTTGGTATTATTATGGAAATAGCAGTCATCCACCGTACAAACCAGTTTTTTATCGCTGCCGGCATAGATCACTCTATTGCCGATATTGTAAAACTCGCAACCTTCAACGGTTAAGTTATTAGCGGAGTTGTCGGCGGCATAGATGAAATTCGAAGCGGTTTGGCTTGTTCCATCAAACTTAATACCTTGAATGGTAACCTCTACGCCATTACTGATAGCAAAGTCTTTTACCGGAACAACTATAGGCGAAGCGCCATCTGCGGCTTTGATAGTAAGGTTTTTATCCAGTTCAATACTTGCCGATTCATTGTATGTGCCTTCTGCCAAAACAATCTCATCGCCCGGCCAAGCAGCCGCAACGGCAGCCTTTATTGCATCTGTACCGGCAGAAAGATTGATTGTAGTCGGGTGCGCCGAATCATCAGAGTTCCAACGGAGGTAGTCTCCGAGATCCTTATTATCTGTACCTGCATTGTGTGCCGGAGAGAAAGAAGCAACAGAGAAATCATAACTACCCGGAGTGGTGTTTACAAAATACGGGTTGCTGGTAAGGTTTCCCGTAGGTGTAGCAGCAGAACTATATCCTCCTGTTTTGTAGGAAAGACATTTGGTGATAGTTCCTCCAACGCATTCAACGGATTTGTTTGATACTGTAGATGGCTGTGCGAAAATACAATTGGTAATAGTGAGATTTGTTGACTTCTGCCAATTTACAGCGCAGTTAGGATGGTTGTAGAACGTGCAATGATCCATTGTTAAAGAAGTAGTGTGCTCTGCGTCAGGAGCATTGTAATAAATAACATCATTGGCTCCCGTAAAATTAGCGAATGTAGAGTTTTCAATTGTTAATGAGTTACATGATTGCTTTGTATGTTCTCCACCATCTTCATCGATTCGAACAGCACAACTCTTGTTGTTATAGAAAGTGCAGTTACGAATCGTGATAGAATTCCATCTGCGTGCATCTCTCTGGGTGTAGATTACATAACTTTTGTAGTTGGTAAATTCGCAATCAATAAATTGTATATCCTCTTCGCCTGTAGAATTGTTATGTGAACGAACACAATGGTCTGATGCTGAAGAACCATTAAACTTGATACCCTGAAAGGTAACATCTGCTCCGCCTTCAATGCGAAAATAATAGGTGTTGAAAATTTCAGGAGTAGCACCTTCTTTCGCTTGAATTGTTATACTCTTCTTAAAATCAAAATTACCGGTTTCAATGTATGTTCCATTCTCCAGAACAAGAACATCTCCGTCAGAAGCATCTGTAACTGCTGCTTTCAAAGAGTTACTGCCGGGGCTTACATTGATGGTAGCAGCACTAACTGCTAAGGATAGCAAAAATGCGGGAATGAGTAAAAATAGTTTTTTCATGGTTAATAGATTTAAGATTAGTTTATAGTTTAGTTAATTTTTTTCGTTTAAGGTAAAGTTTAATTTGTGTGTTTAATGTAATTTTTTCGTTTTAAAGGTAAGGTTTTGGGTGTTTAAGGCAAAGTAATAAGTTTGGGGGATTGTAATAAACCGAATGCTGAGAGGGTTGATTTTCGCAAAGGTTTATTTCAAAATCCGCTGCAAAATTACTAAAATATATTGAACGGGCAGGTGTGCGCGAACGTGTTATAAAACATAAAAACGAAAGATATATATATTTGAATTGAAGAGGGGGAAGAGGGAATTTGTTGTTAATGAGCATAAAATCAATAGAATACGATCTTTTCTTCTCTTTTGAGTATCACCAAAATGCTTTTGTAGAAATCCATTTCGTAACATTTCGAAAAAATGCACTTCGAAAGAAACCGGGAAAATGCGCGACAGAGTACTCAAGTAACGTGCGGCACGTTTTATTTTGTGCTTTTGTTATACTTGCGTCTCAGCAATAACCTATTAATAACCTAATAATAACCTAATAATATCCTAATATGTACTATTGAAACTGACGAGATGGGAAAACATCCAGAAGGGGGAGATGCCGGAAATATGGACGGACGCCGGAAATAATAAAGGAAAGAAAGAGGAAGTCGAACAGGAGAAAGGAAGGGGAGGAGGACGCGGCATTTCCAATCCGCCAAGGACAAGGGAGATAGAATGATGGAACAGAAAGTGTATGAAATATTGGTGGGGTTTTCGAAAGGTTACGAAATAACAAATGAAATATCTAAAATGCTTATTATTAGAGAGTTATGTTTGATGCTTTCAAAAATATGTTCTATAGCATAAACAAGGGTTTCGAATTTCGTAGAAATTGTAGTAATTTTGCAGCAAAATTATGGCAATTAGCCTCCAAAATAACTCCAAAAGACCTAAAAAACATAAAAATCAAACAACCATAAACAAAACCAAAACACAAAGATAAGAACAAAAAATACCATAAAAACAGAACCAAACACAAAGCAAAACACAAAAAATACCTTAAAGATATGAACACTGGGTTTACATTTAATGAGATTCATCAGCAGCCAGCCATGTGGCGGAAGGAGCTGGAAGCATTGTTGGCTAACAAGGCTGAGATTAGTGCGTTCATGCACAAGTATTTGACTCCGGAGGCGGATATCGTCTTGACCGGAGCCGGCACATCGGCGTTTATCGGTGATGCTTTGTTGCCCGTTATGCGCGGCATATGGAAGAATGTGCGTTCGGTTGCAACCACCGACTTGATCACACATGCCGAGTATCTGTTGGACAAAGAGCGTCCGTTGCTGCTGGTTAGTTTTGCGCGTTCGGGAAACAGTCCTGAGAGCGTGGGAGCTGTGAACTTGGCGAACAAGCTTTGCAAGAACGTGGCTCATGTGTATATCACTTGCAACAAGAACGGCAAGCTCGCTTTGCAGGCAGAGGGCAAGGACAATATCCTCTTGCTGTTGTTGCCGGAAGAGACCGATGACAAGTCGCTGGCTATGACCAGTTCGTTCTCGACGATGTTGCTGACCTGCCAGATGTTGGGACATATTGATTGCTTGGAGCAGGATGTGGAGATGATTGAGAAAACGGCTAAGAACGCTGAGGCTGTGATGGCAGAATACGAAGAGCAGATCAGGGCGATTGCCGAGCGTCCGTTTGAGCGCGGTGTGTTCTTGGGCTCGGGCGCGCTGAAAGGTATCGCGGAAGAGTGCCACCTCAAGTTGCAGGAGTTGACGGACGGCGCTGTGGTATGCAAGTTCGACAGTTTCTTGGGCTTCCGTCACGGTCCGAAAGCCGTGGTGAACGACAAGTCGATTGTCGTTTATCTGATGGTGGACGACGAGAAAGTGCAGCGTTACGAGCGTGACCTGGTTAAACAGGTGGATGCCAACAACAAGCCGGTAGCGCAAGTGGTGGTATGTGCCGGCAAGGCGCCTGAGTTGGAGGGCGTGAACGCGGATCTGGTGGTTAAAATGCCTTACGGACCGGAAGAGAACGCGTTCTACGGCGTTGTGCCTTACGTATTAGTGGGTCAGTTGTTGGGCTACTATGCTTCGCTGGCACACGGCTTGAACCCCGATGCTCCGTCGGTTAGCGGAAACATCCATCGCGTGGTGGAGGGAGTGACGATCTATGAATAGTTTGAAATAGTTTGAGGTGGTTTGAAATAGTTTGAAATAGTTAACCACCTCAAACGCGAAGCATCAAACGAAACAAACGAAACAAACAATTTCAAACAAAAATAGTTTATATGGCAAAGACTGAAAATATCCTCCGCGTAATGGAGGAGCGTAAAAAAGCAACAGGTATTCCAATGACGTTGTTTGCGGCATGTCCGAACTCATTGGCAGTAATCAAAGCATCGTTCCGCGCTGCGAAACGTAACAACTCGCCGATTTATTTCGCGACGACCTTGAACCAAGTGGATTGCGATGGCGGTTATACCGGCATGACGCAGGAGGAGTTCACGAAAATCTTGGCTCGCGAGGCAGCGGCTGTTCATTACACCGGTCCGTACGTAGTGGCTATCGATCACGGCGGCCCGTGGTTGAAGGACAAACAGTCCATCGAGCGCTGGGACACCGAGCGCGCAATGAACGGCGTGAAGAAGAGTTACGAGGCGGCTATCCTTGCCGGCTATGACCTGATCCACGTGGACCCGACCGTAGATATCTTCCTGCCGAAGGGACAGATCATTGATATTCACGTTGTTGTAAAACGCACGGTAGAGTTGATCAAACATGCTGAGGACTTCCGCAAGGCGCACGGCATCGCTCCGATCAGTTATGAAGTGGGAACCGAGGAAGTACACGGCGGTTTGGCAGATGAGAAGACCTTTGATACATTCTTAGAGGGTCTGAAAGCCGGTTTGCACGAGGTGGGCTTGGACGATATTTGGCCTTGCTTCATCGTGGGCAAAGTGGGAACCGACCTGCACACGACGTTCTTTGATCCGGAAGTAGCACGTAAATTGACGGCGAAAGTTCGTCCTTACGGAAGCTATATCAAGGGTCACTATACCGACGACGTGGACAACCCCGAGGACTATCCGAAGGCAGGCATGGGTGCTGCGAACGTGGGTCCGGAGTTCACGATGAACGAATACGACGCGTTGGCTGAACTCGAAGAAGAGGAGAAGAAACTGTACGCAGAGGGCAAGATTGCTCAACTGAGCCACATGACCGATGTGCTCTGGAAATGCGTGTATGAGTCCAACCGCTGGAAAAAATGGTTGCACGGAGAAGAAGTGGGTAAAGATCTCAAAGAGTGTACGCCGGATCGTCAGTTGTGGCTCGTGAAGACCGGTTGCCGTTACATCTGGCAGAAACCGGAAGCGTTAGTGGCTCGTCAGACCCTGTATGAGAACCTCGAGCGTCTGGGCATCCACGCGGAAGAAGTAGTGCTGATGCGCATCGAGCACAATATGGATAAATACTACAATGCCTTCAATATCGTAAATCTCAATGATTATCTGTAAGACCCCTCCAACTCCCCTGAAGGGGAGAGAAAGGAATAAAAGATAATTAAAATTATGAAGAACACACGAGCATATATATTCTCACTCGCGCTCGCGTCCATATTGTTAATGGGCGCGTGCGGGTGCGAGAAAGGCGGTCCCAAAGAGGATCCTGTTCCGCAGCAGGATACAATCCCGCAAGAAGAACCCGATATGTCGCTGGTAACGACCACAGTTCCTGTTACGCAGAATTGGATCTGGTCGGAGAAACCGCAGATTGTACTGCATGTGAAGAACCCCAACGCAGCAGCGGTAAAGCTCAATGCGCAGATTCGTATCTTGACGGACAGCAAGAAAGCGGTGACCGAGATCTTTGATACATTGCAGGTGGCGGGTAAGAGCGAGCAGGATTTCGTGGTTACTACTACCGAAGTGCTGGAGCCGGGATTCTACCGCGCTGTATGCTTTGTGAACGAAAAGAACGCCAAGTCCTTCGGCTTCGGTATCGATCCTTTCGATATCGTTTCACTGCCGGACAAACAAGCCGATTACGATACCTTCTGGCAGGATGCCAAGGATCAGTTGGCAGCGGTGGATATGAATGCTAACCTGATTGAAATAGAGGAGCATAGTTCCGACAAACGCAAAGTCTATCTGGTGGAGATGTACTCTGTGCCGGATGGATTAAGCGGCGAGCCGGTGAAGATCCGCGGTTATTACTGTGAGCCAACAGACGGTCAGAAACATCCGGTTATCTTCCATTTCTACGGCTATGACACAGCCGGCAGCAAAGCCAAATGCGAGTGCCCTTACGGCGGTTCCTCCCAGTATGCGGAGTTCTATCTGTCGCATCGCGGACAATACCTCAATAACCGCCCTGCATCCACAGGCAACCCCGGTGTGACCGAAGATTGTATCAATATCTATAACTCGGATTGGTTCTGCTATAATTTCGGAGACAAGAACGGGTATTACTACCGCGGTGCGTATATGGATGTAGTGCAAGCAATCCGCTTTATGGCAACGCGTGAGACCAGCGACATGACCAAGCTCTTTGCCGAGGGTTCGAGCCAGGGCGGTGCATTGACTTATGCCGCTGCCGGACTGAGCGATTATCCTTTTACGGCGATTGCTGCTAACGTGGCGTTCTTGGGCGATTTTGCTGACGGCATCTACATCGGCGGTTTGGCAGCTGAGAAAGCCAAAGCGTCCAAAGGCTCGATGAGCACGGAAGAGATGCTGGCATTCCTGTCCTATTTCGATACCAAGAATCTGGCAACGCGTATCTCCTGTCCGGTGATGGCAAGCAGCGGATTGCAGGACGGCGTTTGTCCGCCGCGTACGAACGTTGTGCCGTTTAATAACTTGGCTACACCGCAAGAGTACAAACAGTATATCTTCGGACCGGAAATGGGGCATGATTATCCACAAGGCTGGAGTCCGATTACATTCTTCAAGAAATACATGTAATTCACAATTCACAATGCACAATTCACAATTCTTAGCCCTAAAGGGCACGATTATTTAGCAAAGCCAAATTTTCACAATGCACAATGCACAATTATATTATGAAGACATTTGATATTATAGCCTTAGGCGAACTGAACGTAGATCTGATTTTGAACCAGATAGAAGGCGAGCCGGAGATCGGCAAAGAGAAGTTTGCCAAACAAATGACCCTTACTTTGGGTAGTTCCACCGCTATCTTTGCCGCCAATGCGGCAGCGCTCGGTGCGAAAGTGGCGTTCTGCGGCATGATCGGTAACGACAGTTTCGGCGACTTGGTGGAGAGTTCTCTCCAAGCCAAGGGTGTGGACACCCGTTTCCTGATCCGTCAGGACAAATACGCTACCGGTGCTACCATCTGCATGAGTTATGACGAGGACCGCGCTAACCTGACATACCAGGGTGCGATGGATTACATGTCTTTGGCAGACATCAGCCCCGAGGTCTTCAAAGAGGCGAAACATATTCATATCTCCTCTATTTTCATGCAAAGCGGCGTGAAACGCGATCTGATGAAGATCCTGGAACTCTGCAAAGAGAACGGCGTTACCACCTCTTTGGACAGCCAATGGGATCCGACGGAGCAGTGGGATCTGGATTACAAAGCCGTTTTGCCGCTCTTGACCGTCTTTATGCCGAATGAAACGGAACTGAAGTTCCTGACCAAGAGCGAGACTTTGGAAGAAGCCATCGAGAAGATCCGTCCATATGCCAATGCTGCGGTGATCAAATGTGGCAGTAAGGGTTCGTTGCTGATGCGGAAAGGTCAACCGGACCGGATGCAAGCCGCGTTGCTGAATAAGAATGTGGTCGATTGCATCGGAGCAGGAGACAGTTTCAACAGCGGTTTCATTACCCGTCTGGCGGCAGGTGACGAATTGGATAAATGCCAGCAGTACGGTAACATGACCGGAGCGGTGAACACCACCGCTGCGGGCGGAACAACAGCGTTTACCTGCAAAGAAGACGTGGAACGCATCGGAAGAGAAGTGTTCGGGTTTGATTGTTAAATCGTTAAATCGTTAAATCGTTAAATCGTTAAATCGTTAAACCGTTAAGCTGTTAAACCGTTAAATTGTTATTACGAAAAAATTGATGAAAAGGCTTTCCCTCATAGTATCCTGCATAGCCCTGGCGCTTAATGCGTCAGGGGCTACGCGGTATGTAGAGGCGGGAAGCAGCATCAACGCCTCCTTGGCTGATTGTCGCGCGGGCGATACATTGCTGGTCGGCGCGGGCGTGTATTACGAAGCGCTGGTGTTGAAAGAGGGCGTAGCTGTTATCGGGCAAGAGGGCAAAACAATTATAGACGGCTCGAAAGGGAACGAACGGCTCATCAGTTGCGAGGCGGATTGCAAGCAGGTGACGAGGGTGGAGCATCTCATCTTGCAAAATGCCCGTCATAACGCGCGCGGAGGAGCGGCGTGGCTGAGGGGCAAAGTGGTGATGCGGCATTGCGTGATCCGCGGTTGCAGCGGGTTGCAATGCGGCGGTGTGCTCATCAAAGGCGATCTGCCCGAAGCATCGGCGTTAGGAGCCGTATTGGAGCATTGCCTCATACATAACTGCTCGGCTACAGGGCACGAATGGCCTGATGCAGGAGGTGTGGCGAACTTCGACGGAGTGCTGCGGAACTGTACGGTAGCGAATTGTTACGGAGACCGTTACGGCGGTATTCATTCCGAGAGCTCGGTGTATGATTGTACGTTCTGGGGAAACCGCAATGAGTACGGTTTTGTAGATCCCACCAATTATATCTCCGATGAGAGCGAGTCCGGTATGAGCCGTGCGGACGAGGGCTTTGAGAGCCATTTCTACGTACAGCCTTGGCTGAGCGAAGAGAACGAGGCGGAGAACGGACCGCATTTCGTGGATCCCGCTACATTTGCAGGTGTGCCTCAGACCGAGGCGGAAGAGGCAATCGTGTTAGCTGCGGATTATCGGACAGGTGCGCCGTCGAGACGGATTTCCTCGATGAAACCGGCAAGAAAAGAGGTTCGGAAGGAAGATTACAAGCTCTACGAGAAAGTGGATTATACCGTTCCTTCCTTCATCCAGTTCTTAGTGAGCGGCGACTCGTCGGTTTTAGAGGACAAAGAGAATCCGTATTGCATGGTAGCCACCATCAACGGAGACCCCAAGAGCCGCATGGCTTTCACGTGGTTTACCAACGAGGGGGTGAAAGAAGGAGAGGTCGAGATCACGAGATTACGGGATCACGTGGTCACGAGAGTAAAAGCCTCCACCACTACTACAATGCCGCTTCATTACGCGATTTCCACATCGGGTATATTGACAGCGGCAAAGATTGATAAGCGGACAGCATTCCGGTACGAGAGCCATAAGGCATTGGCGGAAGGTTTGACGCCGGGAACAGAGTACAGTTGGCGCGTCGGGTATGAAGGGCATTGGAGCGAAATAGGGCATTTCCGCACGGCGGACGATGAGACAGACTTTCAGTTTGTCTATATGACCGACAGCCATATACAGAATAAAGAATATATTGATCAGGCGCGCCTGTGCGCGGACGCTGTGGCGCGGTATGAGAAAGAGGCGCGGTTCTGCGTCTTCCCGGGCGATTTTGTAGATACAGGCACAGAGAATAACTCCGAATGGGAATGGGAAAGGTGGTTCGAAGAGGCGATGAAACCGGTACTTTTGGCTATGCCGGTTGTTCCGACCGACGGAAACCATGACGACAGTCCGCTGATGAACTACAGTTACCATTTCAACACGGACACCACTTTTAACAAGGAAACCCAAGTACGGCCTCAGTTCGCCGGAATCAACTATAGTTTTGTCTATGGACCGATGCAGATGATCGTATTCTCAATGCAGGATTTCTGGCGGGGCGAGTATGATTATAAGAGCAGGAAGAGCACCTATCTGGAGAACGATTTAGGAAGCTGGATGAAACGTCAGGCAGCGGCTCATCCGGAAGCGAAATGGCGTGTGGGCTTGGTACACAAGAACCTCTTCTCCGGCTCGGATCACCAGCGCGACAAAGAATCTCCTCTGCTGCGAGGCACGATGCTTCCGGTGATGAAAGAGATAAAAATGGATTTGGTGTTGCAAGGGCACGACCACTGTTACGAAGTAATAGGTCCGGTGGACAGCACGCTCTATTTCATCGGAGCTACCTGCGGTGCCAAACGTTATACACCGCTGACGAGAGAAGAGATGGAAGCATCGAAGCATATTCACCAGGTGGAGAACTATTTTGATCTGTTCCGGCAGCCTTTTGCGCAACCGGGCGCTCCGAGTTATACGCGGGTGACCGTTCGTAAAGACCGGCTTGTGTTGGATACATACAAAGTGCCGGAGGAAGGACAAATAGAGAAATTCAATACGGTAACTCTAAAAAAATGATATTATGCTGAAAAAATCAACTATTCATTTTCAACTATCCACAATCGCTATAGCGATTTGTATGGTGATGGCTTCTTGTAAGCCGGACAGCCCTATTACTCCTCCCGAGCCGATAGATCCGACAGAGCCGACAGAGGACACGACGGCGGTAGAGATGAGCAAGTGGGAAGTGCTGGACACCACTTACACGATTCGTGATTATACCGTTCCGAGCCACACGGCGTTCAAGATCGCTTTGACCGCTTGTATCGCCGATTCGTCGGACGCCAACAAAGCCGCATTGGACGCGGCTATCAAGGCGTTGGTTCCCAAGACCGAACCGTATTGCATGGTAGCTACTTTCAACGGTGACCCCAAGACCAATATGGGCTTTACATGGTTTACGAACGAGGGCGTAACGGAAGGCGAAGTGCAGATTGTAGCTATGGCGGACGCGAAAGAGGCGGATTTTGCTTCCGGCGCCATCACTATCCCGGCTACTCCGACCACTACGAGAATGATGCGCTATTCCGGTATCGCTTCCTATATCGTCAAAGCATCGGGTATCAATGCCGGTGTGCGGTATAAATATGTCAGCCACAAAGCCTTGGCTACCGGTCTGGCTCCGGGCACCGAGTACTCATGGCGTGTGGGCTATGAGGGTCACTGGAGCGAAATAGGACATTTCCGCACGGAGGACGCTGCACAGGGCGAGTATTCGTTCCTTGTGATGAGTGACAGCCATATTATGAACCCCACCTATATCAAAGAGGCTCGCCGATGCGCGTTGGCGGCTGTCAAGACCGCGCCGGACGCACGTTTCTGCTGCTTCCCGGGTGACTTTGTGGAAGACGGAACGGCGGCTAACTCCGAATGGGAATGGGAGCGATGGTTTGAGGAGGCGATGGAGCCGCTGATCAAGGCGATGCCTTTTGTACCGACCGACGGAAACCACGATGACAGCCCGAATATCAACTATACGTACCATTTCAATACGAACAATGATTTCAACAGCCTGTGTACTACCAAACCGCAGTTTGAGGGAATTACGTACAGTTTCGTTTATGGCGACGTGCTGTTCCTTGTGTTCTCAATGCAGGATTTCTGGCGTGAGAAACATAGTTATATTGATTGGACTTCCGTTTATCTGACGGAGCATTTGGGATATTGGTTCCGCAAACAGACGATGGAGAATGCCAACACGAAATACCGTGTTTCGCTGGCGCACTTCAATCTGTTCTCCGGTTCGGATCACTCGGTGGATGAAGAGCCGCCTTTGTTCCGTGCGTGCATGTTGCCGACGTTCAAGGATTGCGAGATTGATGTGGCTCTGCAGGGACACGACCATACATATGAGGTGATCGGTCCGGTTAACCCGGATGGCCTCACGCCGATCCTCAGTGCTATCTCGGATCGCGAAGTGGTGGCTGTTGATGCGAATAAGAACCGCACGGGATATAAAGGCGGTACGTACTGCACGGATGATGGTACTTTCTATTTCATCGGTGCTACCTGCGGACATAAGCGTTATTACCCGCACAGCCGCGAGCGGATGGAGAGGGATTATACCGAAGACCCCGCTTTGCTCAGAGATAACAAACACCACAACGTGAAGAATTATTTCGATCTCTTCACCGGTATGTTCGGTCAGCCGGAAGCTCCGTGTTTCACGAAGATCACGGTGAAGGATGATTGTCTGGAGTTCAATTCCTATACGGCGGATGATGATCAAGGCAATGTGTCACTCCTTAATAGCATGCGCGTTGTGCGCACGAAAGCGCATACAGTGCCGATGCTGAACTAATTGTCAAATCTATAATTAGTATTAACCATGAAACGAATTTTACTACTTTTGACGTTGAGCGCAGCGGTGCTGTGCGCGTCAGCAAGCAACCGTTATGTATCGCCGACAGGCGATGACGGAGACGGTAAGTCCTGGGAACATGCGAAGACCACTATTGCAGGTGCAATCTGGGATGTGGGCGTCGGCGACACGATGTTTATCGCCGAAGGTGTGTATAACGAGGCCATCTCGGCGCAGAACGGAGCTACTTATATGGGCGGCTATAATGCCGAGACGGGTCTGCGTGATCCGGAGTTGTATGAGTCTATTATTGATGGAACAGACCGTACATCCTGGTCGCTCGTCAAATATGACGGTGACCCTGCGGAGCGTATTACCGTAGATGGTCTGGTATTCCAGAATGCGAACCATAGCGAGTGGGGCGGAGCAGCTATGTATCTGCGCGGAAACATGACCATCAACAACTGCTTGTTCCGTAATAACACCAGCGGTTCGAAAGCCGGAGCTATCTTTATTGATCCGTCCACCGCTGAGCAGACTGTTATTAGCAACTGTCTTTTCGAAAGTTGCAACAACACTGCAGGAGATCAATCTGCAGCTATCAGTATTGAGGACAAAGCGACCGTGAACGTATTGGTGGAGAATTGTATCATCCGTGCTTGTCAGGGCGATGTGATGATATATTCGCGAGCCGGTTCGGTGATCCGCAACTGCGTGGTGTATAACAACCATGCTTCCAAGAACGGCTGTCTCTATGGCAAAGGTACGTTTATCAACTGTACCGTATGTAATAACACGGGTGTTGAGGGCCGTTATGCCGGATGCCGTGTGGAGGGTAAAGTGGTTAACTCTGTTTTTTGGGGCAATGTAGCTCCCAATGCATCCAATGTAAACTATGTAGCCAGCGGAAACTGCACGAATAGCATTTGCGATGCCGGTAGTGGTATTACGAAAGGTCTGGCTACCGACAACAATGCTGCCGACGGTCCGAACTTCGTTAACCCGACGGGGTTTGCCGGTTTGCCCAAGAGTGATGCAGAGAAAATGGCGGTGGCTAAAGCCGATTTCTCGCTCACAGCGGCTTCTGCCAAATTGCTTGACCAAGGCGATGCTACGCAAGCACCGGCGAAAGATATTATCGGAACCGATCGTCCGAAAGGCACCGGCGTAGATCTCGGTGCGTATGAGTATGACCCGGACGCTAAAGTCGTTTCCGTAACCGGTGTCACTATTGTACCGGCATCCATTGAGATTATTGTGGAAAGAACCGGTACGTTAGTAGCGCAAGTCGAACCGGCGAACGCCAACAACAAACGTGTAGAGTGGTCTATAGACGATCCGACAATCGCTACTATCCAAAACGGCAAAGTGACAGGTCTCAAAGCCGGTACTACCACCGCTCGCGTTACTACGCAGGATGGTGAGTTTAAAGCTTCGGCTACCGTGATCATCAAAGAGAAACCGCCTGTAAAATACCCGAAAGAGGTGGTGGAAGCTGAGGCAACGTATTTTATCGAGGACTACACGATCCCGAGTTTCATTCCGTTCTTAGTAGCCAAAGAGGTAGCCAAGATCGATAGTATGGAGCCGGAGAATGCGGAACTGCTTCCCACTATTCCTGCCAAAGTGGCGGCTATGCAGGATAAGATAGCCCAACTCGTACCGAAGCAGTTCCCATATAACCAGATCGCTACTTTCTACGGCGACCCGTCAACGCATATGGGCTTCTGCTGGTTCACCAACGGCGGTGTTACCGAGGGCAAGGTGCAAATCATAGCCAAAGCCAATGCTACGGCTGAGGACTTTACCGAGGCCAACGGCATGATCGAAGTGAGCGCACAGACGACCAACGCAACTCTCCACTATACGCCTATTCAGGCTTCCGAGAGCCCGAAGTACGATATCTGTACTGCTGCGGGTCTGCCGCGTAACACGAAGTTTGATTACGTGAGCCATAAGGCACAAGCTACGAATCTGACCCCGGGAACGGTATATAGCTGGCGTGTCGGTTATGGCGAGTACTGGAGTGAGGTAGCGCAGTTTGTTACCAAAGATGCTAACCAAGGCGATTTCTCCTTTGTTTATATGACGGATAGCCATATTCAGGATGCTGAGTATATTGAGCAAGCCCGTCAATGCGCTGAGGCAGTGGTGAAGAACGAGCCGGATGTTAAGTTCTGTGTCTTCCCGGGTGACTTTGTAGATACCGGCGGTGCTACCAACTCCGAATGGCAATGGGAGCAGTGGTTTGAGGGTTCAATGCGTCCGGCGTTGAACAAGATGGCGTTCGTGCCCACCGATGGAAACCACGATGACAGCCCGTCGCTCAACTATGACTTCCACTTCAATACCGACTGGGGTTTTGCGAATGCCGCAGAGACCAAGCCGCAGTTCAAGGGTATCACCTATAGTTTCGTCTATGGCGATGTGCTGTTCCTTGTTTATTCGTTGCAGGACTGGTGGCGCGCACATGGTAGCAGCGACAAAGATCTGAAATCCACCTATCTGAGCAAGGATGTAGCTAACTGGTTCAAAGATCAGATTGCCAAATACCCGAACACCAAGTACCGCGTAACGCTTTCGCACAAGAATATCTTCTCCGGCGCCGGTCACCACACCGACGACGAGTGCCCGCTGCTCCGCGATATTATGATACCTATTCTGAAAGAGTGCGAGATCGACTTGGCTATTCAGGGACACGACCACTGCTACGAGGTAATGGGTCCTGTTGATCCGGATACATGGACCGTTGTTCCGGGTTCGATTACGGACACTACGCGTGTGGCGCAAGAGGCAACGGGCAGATGGGAGAGAAGCGCGAACAAGACCGGACTCGAAGGCGGTACTTTCACCACCGACGACGGTACGCTGTATTTCATCGGTGCTACTTGCGGCCGTAAACGCTATGAGCCGCATAACCGCGCTTTGATGGAAGATGAATATACGACCGATCCGACAATTCTCTTTGACTACAAACACCACAATGTGAAGAACCTCTTTGACCTGTTCCAAACGAAGTTCGGTCAGCCGGGTGCTCCTTCTTATTCTCGCTTTAATGTAACAAGTGAGGGTATTGAGGTAGTAACCTATAAGACCGATGCAGAAGGCAATAAAGAGGTCTATAACACGATTCTTGTGAAACGTACCAAACCGCACACTTTGCCCACAGGTTACGAGACCGTAGAGAGCAATATCGATCTTCGCGACGGCGCGAAATTTATCCGCAACGGTCAGATTTTCATTCGCAAGGACGGTCGCACGTTCAATATCCTCGGCCAGCCTGTAGCGCAGTAAACCACAACAGGATAGAGGAGACTTCACCGAGAGACAATCGGCATCGGGTCCCGAGCGGACCCTGCCGATAGTCTGTCGAAACCGAATAGCGAATACAACAAACTATAAACACAATTTATTAACCCCAAACAAATCTATTATGAAAAAACTATTTACATTCTTCGCTGCAATGCTGGTGGCATTGGCAGTGAATGCAGCGGTGATTAACATCACCAGTGAGACGCCGGACGCTCTGCGCACAGCACTCAATAGTGCTGAAAGCGGAGATGAGATCGTCATGGCTGCCGGAACTTATGTAGAATCCAATGCGGGCTTCATTGCGTTCGATGGCAAATCGGTTACGGTTAAGGCGGCTGAGGCTGCTGAGGTGATTATTCAGCCTCAAGTGTCGATTACTATTTCAAATGGCGGCCGTGCTATTTTCCAGAACGTTAAGATTGATGTTTCACGTCTGAATGAATTGGGAAGTTATGAACATATGGTTTACGCTGCAGATGCCAATGATGGTAACGCGCTGAGTTTGGAGGGATGCGAGATATGCAATTTCCTTCCTAACAATTCGCTGATCTACTGCGCTTCCAGTGGCAAATTGGCAAGTGTTGCCATCAACAACTGCTACATCCACAATATCATGAAGAGCATTCTTTTCGTGGAGAGTACAGCGGACATCAACGTGCAAATTACCAATAGTACCATCGCTAACGTAGAGACGAATACAACGAGTTACTGGGCAGGTGTTATTGACATAAGAAATACCAGCGCTGAGTATATGGTTAACCATTGTACGTTCTACAACGTCATTCCTATGAATACGGATTACTCCGCTGTTTCAAAAAGTACGATAGCTGGTAGTGTTGTTTCCAACTGTATTTTTATGCTGCCGAGTGCACAAGATGGTGTCCGTGCAATGCGCGGCGTGACGGCTAATAACTGCCTTACCTATAATTATTTGAAAGACAGCGGAACCGGTATCCATAGTTCTGTAACCAAGAACAACTGTTTCCAGGCAGATCCTCTCTTTGCGGATGCTGCTAATGGTGACTTTACGCTTGCAGATAATTCTCCAGCGAAAGCAGCCGGTGTAGCCGGAACACATCTTGGTGACCCGCGTTGGTGGCCGACAAGTTGGGCTCCCGCAGAAGTTATTGAAGTAGCCAGTGTGGAACTTGACGCGAATGCACTTACTTTGGATGTGAACGAAACCGCATACTTGCACGCAACGGTTCTTCCGAATGACGCTACAGATCCTTCGGTAACGTGGTCAAGCAGTGACAAAGCGGTAGCAACTGTGGTAAACGGAATGGTGAAAGGCATTGCTGCGGGAACAGCAACTATAACCGCCAAGGCCGGTGAAAAAACAGCTATTTGCGAGGTTACTGTTTCCGATGCTATTCCGAGCACAGATTTTGCAGCCCCCTATTTCTTGAAAGGAACGAAAGCTACGTTAGATGGCAATATTTATTTAAGTGAGGTAGATTCGCTCTATTTCCAAGACAAATCAGTGTGTGGAACCGCGACCTGGAAAATCAATGCTACACGCGGATGTTTTATCGGTGCAACGGCAAACTTCAAAACCGGTTCCTCTTCGGGTGCAAAACTGCGAATTGTGGTTTTGGATGAAAATGAGAAGCAAGTTGGCGACTCTTTGATGCAAGACTATTACGCCAAAGACGGAGACAAGGCATTTACCGGTACTATCGCTCTTACAGAGGCAGGTGTTTATACTATCAAATTAGTAAACATTCAACCTTGGTCTTCTGCTAAACTGAATGGTATTACTCTCAATTTCGAAGGTGAACTACCGACAGCAGCAGCTAAAGGAGCATGGGATGGATGGGCTGATGAGTTAGTGTTCACACTGGCTAAGGACGCTAAGACCGCTACCGCTAAAAAGACCTTTAATAAAGGTGACGAGTTTGAGTTCAAGATGATCATTAACGGTGGTTGGCGTGGTAACGGTTGGTGGTACAAACGTGATGTTACCAGTGCAGAAGATATTACTGAGAACGGCAATAACATGAAGATTATTGCCGATGCAGATGGCGAATATACATTCACTTGGACATTCGCGACGAATGCCATCGAGATTACATTCCCGGATCTTCCGGAGCCTGTTCTTCCCAACGGATTCTATCTTGTTGGTACATTCGGTGGTGAAGATGAATGGGAATATGCAAATCTGAGTGCTGCTAAGAAGTTTGCTGCTACCGAAGTAGAAGGTGAGTACACGTTGAATTATACTCTGGCAAAAGACGATCGCTTCAAAGCTGTTTATGTAGAGAACGATGCTATCAAGACCTGGTATCCGGAAGGAACCGGTAACGATTATTTGGTAACCGAGTGGACCGCCGGTGAGAAGACAATCTATTTCCGTCCGACATACCATGGAGCATGGGAAGGTCATTTCTACATTGAGGCAAACAAGCCGGAGGTTACTTACAGCGACTTTGAGATTGTTCTTTACGAGGGTCAGTTAGGAACCGATAAGGATAACCCGAACAACGCATATTTGACGGTTAGCGGTGAGCAATACACATATTCTCAAGAAATGCCGCTGGCATACAACGCTTATCTGACCAGTGCTAATTACAATGGAGCCCAGCATGGTTATACCAACCTCGTTGTTACGATGCCGGTTGAAGCAGGTAACTACAAAGTGACTTTAGGTACTTGCCAGTATGGTAATGGAGCCGGCTCTATCAAGAAAGCAGACGACTCGGAAACCTACAAGACGTTTGACCAGAAAGCCGCTGCTTGCTACGATGCAAACACAGAGACGAATGTCATTTCAGTAGTCTTCTCTGTAGCAGAGGCACAAATGATTAAGATTGTTTGCGGTAACTTTACTCCGTATATCAAAGTGGAGAAAGTTACTAACATTGAGTATGCGGTAACGTTCGCAGTAGAAGAGGGTGTAAGAGGTATCGTTCCTGCTCCTGTTGCTATCGTAGATGGCGAGAGCCTTACTATTCCTGCTAATACAACGCTGTACTTGGACGGTAAAACCCTTACCGGTTGGAGCGACGGTGAGAACACCTATGCTCCGGGTGATGTATTTACCCCGAAGGCAGATGCAACTCTTACGGCTGTATTTGCAGAGAATACGGCAAGCTTGCTTACAGCAACTGTTCCTGTAACCGTACAATGGAACTTCGGTTTGACTGAAGGTGCTCCGACCGTAGCATGGGAAGGTGAAAATAAGGGTATGGGCTTCCTCGTTGCACAAGCTACTATTGGTGAGACCAAAGTTGATGTACCACTGGATGTTGATGCAACAAAAACTTCACCAAAGGCTAAATTTAGTAATTCCGGCAGAAATGACTACTGGGCACAAGTAAACGCAGGTACGAAACTCTATTTCCCGGCAAAGAAAGGCGCAGAGGTAGAGGTATTCACTTATGCAGATCCTGCTACCACCACGGTAGATAAAGCAAATCAAACGGGTACTTGGACCGATAATAAATCTCAGTTCATCACCACCGCCACTATAGATGCTTCTATCATGGAAGTGCAGGAAAATAGCTACTATCGTTACCTGAAGGTAACTTATCCGGCATCGGAGGCTACAGCTATCTCTAACACAGAGGCAGAGGTTAAAGCACAGAAAGTTATTGAGAACGGACAGATCTTTATTCTCAAGAACGGCGTTAAGTACAACGTATTAGGTGCGAGTGTAAAGTAATTCGGCGAAAAGCCAAGTTTTAATCAGAAAAAGCGCATTCCGGTGCGCTTTTTCGTTGTATATGAGAGGTGTGAAGAATGTGCGAAGAATGTGTGAAGAAGGTGTGAAGAAGGTGTGAAGGAGGGGGAAGAGAGGTAAAGAGGGAGTGAAGAGGGAGTGAAAGGGTGGTGAATGGGGGGTGAAAGGGTAGCTAAAAAGCAGCGAGTTACCCTTATTACCACGCACTTACCTCGCACTTACGACGCACTTATCACGCACTTATCACGCACTAATTTTTCACGATTAACACGTTGGTATTATATACTATGTATATAATACTGCCATGATGATGTGTTTGCCGCCCAAAAAGCGATAAATATGGTATATTTTCAGGCGTGGAAGTTATACTGCGCGGACTTCGATACCGAGAGATCTGAGTTTGGAGGAAATACCCGTCGGGATAGCGGTGTCTGTGATGATGCAATGCAGGTCCGAGGCATCTGCGATATGGACGTAACTGCGTTTATTGAATTTGGAGGAATCGAAGACCGCAATCACTTTCGCCGCCTGTTGGATCATGATTTGGTTGAGGAGCGCTTCTTCAAGGCTTGCTGCCGAGACGCCGCTTTCGATATTGAACGAGTCCACACCGAGGAAGAGTTTGTATCCGCTGAAGTTTCGTAGCGTTGAGATAGCGAGCGGTCCGACGGTAGAGTGGCTGTTGACGCGCACATGTCCGCCCAGGAGCATGACATCAAACCGCTTGTATTCCATGAGTTCGGTAGCGATATTCATGGCGTTTGTGATGATGTGAAGGTTATTGAATTTATGGAGATGTCTTGCTACTTCGAGTGTAGTAGTGCCGGAATCGAGCATGATAAAATCGCCGTCCTTGATCATCTTTGCCGCTTCTTCTCCGATGCGCTCTTTCTCTTTGAAGTTGAACATCTGCTTTTTGGAGATTGCCACATCTTCGTTTTGGTTGTCGATGGGTTTACGCATAGCTCCTCCTCGTGTTCGGACGAGCAGATTTCGGGCCTGTAAGATAGTGAGGTCCTTTCGAATAGTGACTTCCGAGATACCTGTTTCGCGGCTGAGTTCCGTAACAAGCACTTCCTCTTTGTGTTCCAATTGGCGTAAGATCAAGGCTCTACGCTCTTTTGCGGACGAAGCGTTCATGGCATTAGGCTTTTGTGTTGTTAAAAAAAGCACGAGCCGGAAGTCCAAAAAACGAAGTCGGTCAACTCTGTAACGATGTCCTTCCGACTCATGCAGACATGAGTAACAAGGACATATTTCTTTCGTTACATAAAGTTTGACCGACTCGTTTTTAAGAAATATGTCTATGTGCTGTAGTACACTAACAGCAATTTTTCAAAATTCGGTGCAAAGTTACAACAAATTTTCGATATATGCAAATAAAAACGTTTCGTTGAAAGTTTCGAAACGTTATGAAAGGTTATTTTTATTCTTTAATTCATTGAAATATAGTGAGTTATGATATTTAGAATATTTTTGTGCTATTTAGCATATTTTAGTATATAGTAAAATTCCTAAAAAAGTAGTAATTTTGCAATCGTTAACATAGTTAAAACCTAATCGATCATGAAAAAAAATTGTTTAATTCTTGCGGTAATTGCCTTAATAGCAGCGAGTTGCGCTGCTCCGAAAGGCGAAAATGCGTCGGCAAACCCGGCAGACAAGATTTTGCTGAAAGATTTTAATCCGACCGTAGTGAACAATCTCCCAGTGACGAAAGTGGACCGTGCCAAGTACACGATTATCGACATGCACTCCCATGATTATGCTGTTAATCAGGAGGAGATAGCACAATGGGTGAAAGTGATGGATGAAGTGGGTGTAGAGCACACGGCGATCATGCATTGCTCATGGATCGGCCGTCCGTTTGAGGAGGTAGTAGAGGCATATGCGCCGTTCAAGGATCGTTTCCGTCTGTGGTGTTGCTTCGATTATTCGGACATGAGCGAAGCAGGTATTCAGAAGGCGTGTGCGTTGTTGGAGCGTTACCACAATGAGCTTGGCGCAGTTGGTGTCGGCGAATTGGGCGACAAGGGCGAAGGCGATTTGTACGCGCGTCCGGTAGAAGGCAAAGATATTCATATTGACGATCCGCGCATCCGTCCGCTGATCCAGAAAGCCGGCGAGTTGAAGATGCCGATCAGCATACATATTGCCGAGCCGTACTGGATGTACCTGCCGATGGATGAGACGAATGACGGTCTGGTGAATGCGGTTACATGGCATGTGGACACGACCAACTGTTATGGTTATAACAAGCTGATGGAGACTTTCGAGAACGCTCTTCGCGAGAACCCGAACACGATTTTCATTGCTTGCCACTATCTGAATATGAACCACGACCTGCCGCGATTAGGTGCGTTGTTGGACAAATATCCGAACATGTACATGGATATTTCCGCCCGCGTAGCGGAGTCCGCGCACACGCCACGGGCGACGCGCGAGTTCCTTATTAAATATCAGGACCGCGTTCTTTTCGGAACCGACAACGGTATGGAGGCGGATATGTATCGCAAGATTTTCCGTGTATTGGAGACGAACGACGAGCATTTCTATGTGCCGGAGTATGGTTATCATTGGGCATTGAGCGGATTCAACCTGCCGGACGAAGTGCTCTATAAACTGTATCGCGGCAATGCAGAGAGGATTATCAAGGAGTATAAGTAGTTGAAAGTTGATAGTTGATAGTTGAAAGAAGTCGTCTAGTTGAAAGTCGTCTAGTTGAAAGTTTTATGAAACGTAATTTATTATATATCCTTGCTGCGATGGCATTGTTTGGATGCACGAAGCCCCAAAGCGAACGGTTGATCTGCGCGGAAGCGGAGATGAGTGCTTTTCCGTATAGCCGGAATGGTCTGAAAGTGACCCGTCACCAGACAGTAACGCCGGTAGAAGGCGTAGAGGGTCTGGAGGTGATCGAGACCTATTTCGTGAACGAGGGCAAGGCCGTTACCGTCAAAGCCTATGAGCTATGCCGTACAGAGGTGGTGGCGAAAGACAGCGTCGTATGGTCGTTGCAACCGAGTAGCACTTCCGCCCGTATGGACTGGGTTCTGCCTGTAACGGAAGGTTTCAGCAAAGAGAACTACCTCGGCATGAACAATACCGATTACGGAGGTGGCATTCCGGTAGTGGATCTATGGCAGAAGGACGGCGGAATAGCGCTCGGTCTGTTTGAGCCGGTGCTCCGCATGATCTCCATGCCGGTAGAATGGAGACGGTACGACAACAAAGTGACGATGGCGCTTCGTTATACCTTGCCGGAACCGGTGGAATTAGAAAAAGGCGATACGCTGCGTTGCTTCAAGGCGTTCCGCTATGCGCACAAAGGCGATTATTTCAATGCGCTCCGTACATTCTCGGATTATATGCAAGCGCATGAGGGCGTGAAGATGAAACCGTCCGAGCCGGAAGCGTTTGAGCCGGTTTGGTGTGCGTGGGGCTACGGACGTCCGTTCAAGATGGACATGGTGTTGGGCACGTTGGACAAGGTAGCGGAACTCGGTTTTACCTGGGTCGATATCGATGACGGCTATCAGATAGCAGAGGGTGATTGGAACACCAACCAATATTTCCCCGGCGGCGATAAAGACATGCGTCACATTACCGATGAGGTACACAAACGCGGCATGAAAGCCAAATTATGGTGGGCGCCGTTAGCCGCTGATCCGGACACGAAGCTGGTGAAAGAGCACCCGGAGATGTTGCTCAAGACCGAAGAATGGGCGCATGAGTATATCACCTGGTGGGACAGCTGGTATCTCTCGCCGGTGAACCCCGCCGTAGATGCCTATACGACCGACTTGCTGAAGATGTTCCTGCAAAGATGGAACTTCGACGGTCTGAAGATCGACGGTCAACACCTGAACTGCTGTCTGCCGGATTATAACGAGACTTCCGGTCTGAACAGCGCGTGGGATGCGCCGGAACAGATGCCGGGTTATTTCGGAAAGATCTATGACCAAGCGCGTGCGATGAAGCCGGATGCTGTCATTCAAGTATGCCCGTGCGGCTGTGCGGTGAACTATTTCCTTGTTCCTCAGATTAACCAAGCGGTAGCTTCGGACCCGATGAGTTCTCGTCAGGTGCGTATGAAACGCAAAGCGTATGCCGCTATGGCTCCGCAGTTAGCATATTACGGAGATCATATTGAGTTGACCGACGGCGGCGATGATTTTGCCACACAGATCGGAACCGGTTCGGTTATCGGAACGAAGTTCACGTACCCGGAAGACAACCCAGATTGGAATGAAGGTCCGTTCAAGTTGACGCCGGAGAAAGAGGCGCTGATCAAGAAATGGATGAAGATCTACAAAGAGAATAACCTTGCCCGCGGCGAGTATCTGAATCTTTATACCTGGGGGTATGATTATCCCGAGGCACACGTGATTCGTCAAAACGGGGCGATGTACTATGCGTTCTATATTGACGATGATCCGATGTTTGACGGTTCCATCGAGCTTCGCGGCTTGGAGAAGGGCAAGACTTATACCGCGGTAGAATATACGGCGGACGAACCGCGCGAGTTCACCATAGACGGAGACGATCCGTATATCCATGTGCAATTTGAACGCAATTATTTGCTTAAAGTAACGGAAAACAACAAATAATTCATTAACCATTCAGTATCATGAAACGATTACAAACAATCTTTTTCAGCCTGTTAGTTGTAGTTTCAGCATTCGCTGACATCAACGTGAAAGGTAAGGTTATCGATGCGGACAACTCGGAGCCTATGATTGGTGTGAGTGTCCTGGTAAAAGGAACGACAGTGGGTACGATCACTGATTTCGATGGTAACTTCGAAATCTCGGTACCGGACAAGGCGACGCTGCAACTGTCTTACATGGGTTACAAGACGATTGAGATCCGTGCGGTAGATAACATGCAGATTATCATGGAGTCGGACGCTCTCCAACTCCAAGAGGTGGTATCCTTGGGTTATTCGGCAGTGAAGAAAGCCGAGCTGAGTTCCGCCGTAGTAACGGTAAGTGCAGACCAGTTGACGGATGTCACCACGCCGGATGTGGGAAACATGCTTCAAGGTAAAGTAGCCGGTTTGACGGTTTCGAATGCCGGAGGTCAGCCTGGTGATGCGGCTCAGATCCGCATCCGTGGTACAGGTTCCATCAACGCCAGTTCTGCTCCTATCTACGTAGTCGATGGTGTGATGGGCGGTGTGTTTAACCCCAATGATGTAGAGACGATCTCCGTTCTGAAGGATGCAGGTTCAACCGGTATTTACGGTGCTTCCGCTGCGGGTGGTGTTATCGTAGTAACCACCAAGAGCGGAAAGAAAGGCGACAAAGTGCATGTGGATCTCCGTGCAACCGCCGGTGCTAAGCAAGCCTTGTTCGGCAACTATCGGATGATGAATTCTCAGGAGCTTTATAATTTCCACGGACAACTCTTCTCCCCGACCGTTTTCAAACTGACCTATCCGGAGAGCCTCTTGGATCAGGATTGGAAATGGCAGGATCAGTTCTTCCGCACAGGTGTCATCCAGAACTATAACGTAGCCGTTCACGGCGGTTCGGAAAAAGTGGGTTATTATGTATCGCTGGATTACTTTGGTGAGCAAGGAACGCTGAAGACCACCGGTATGCAAAAAGTGACCGGTCACGCATCATTGAAAGCCGACATCACCAAGTGGCTTGATATGAATGTGAAAGTGGACTTCTCGAAATCGAGTGTGGATTACGCTTACGAGTGGTTCCTATTGGGCGACGCATACTACAAGATGCCGTGGGATTGCCCGTACGCTTATGACGAGAACGGTCAGTTGACCAACAAGTACGTCTATATCGATAATGGAATACGTCCGGACAACGGCGGAAAATGGTGGAGCCAGGAGACTTGGAACTCCCTCCAAGGTGCGCAGTACTGCTACTCCAAATCCGATAACTTCGATTTCGCAGGAGTACTCCAACTGAATGTACATTTCACCGATTGGTTACATTTCACGACGACCAATACCTTTGGCGCAGGTCACTGGCTCTCTTCTAAATATGTGGATCCGCGTACCTATCATTCAGATTACCAAAACGGTTATCTGGGCAAGGACGCCGGTCATAGCAAGTCCTTCGGTACGACCAACATTCTCAAAGGCGGTTACCAATGGGATAAGCACAGCTTTAACGCGATGGCAGGTCAGGAGTTCAGTATCTGGAATACCGAGTACCTCAGTGCATCGGGTGTCGGAATGCCGAACGGTGTACAGGCTTTGAATTCCACCTCTCCTTTTGCAAACGGCGGATATGTGATGCCGGGTAAAGGCTGGGCTGCTTTCGTACAAGCGAGCTACGATTACGGCAAACGTTACTTCATCACCGGAACATACCGCGCAGAAGCAAGTTCGGTTTTCGGAGCAAACCACCGTACGGGTCATTTCCCCTCTGTAGCCGCTTCGTGGCTTATCTCGAATGAGGATTTCATGAAGGATCAGAAGGTGGTTTCTTTCCTCAAACTCCGTGCTTCGTATGGTATTACGGGTAACAGCGGAATACCTGCTTACCAATATCTATCTACTTATTCGCTTAGTGCGCTTTATCAAAACAAAGTCTCAGCGAGCCCGAGCCGTTTGGCAAACCCGGATCTGCATTGGGAGACGGCAAAGATGGCAGCAGTGGGTGTTGATCTCGCGTTCATCAACCGAATCAACATGGCTATCGACCTCTATCAGACGGATAACACGGATCTGTTGCTCTATGTACCGCAACCTCCTTCATCCGGTTTCTATGAGGTGATGAAGAACTCCGGTTCGGTACGTAATCGCGGTGTCGAGTTCAGCATAGACGCGAACGTGATCAACCTCAACGGATGGCGTTGGGATATTGGTTTCAACATCGGTCTGAACCAAAACCGTGTCACCAGTTTGCCGGGCTATGACCCCAAGACCGGAAAAGGCGGCGAGTTCCTCCAGCAGGCATCATCTGTTAACCAACAGATCAAAGTGGGACAGGATATCTACACATGGTACATGAAAGAATGGGCCGGTGTTGACCCCGCAAACGGTGATCCGTTGTGGTATTGTGTGGATGCAGACGGTAACTATATCCTCGATGCTGTGGGCAATAAGACCACTACCAATGATTATAACGGTACGCTGGCTCACGCAGTGGGTAAAGCCACCCCGTTGTTCTCCGGCGGTTTGAACACCCAACTGAGCTGGAAGGGTATCTTCATCCATATGAACAGCAACTTCCAATACGGCAACAAGATCTACAACTACACCCGTCATTCTTCTGATGCGGATGGCGCCTATTTAGGTTACAATCAGCTCTCCGTGGAGAATTCTCCGCTGGGTTGGAAACGTTGGACCCAGCCGGGCGATAACGCAACTCACCCGAAAGCAGCCCTCAACGGAAACAAGAATGCTAACCAGATCTCGTCCCGTTATCTGGAGGATGGTTCTTACTTCCGTCTCAAGAACCTGACCGTGGGTTATGATTTCCCTGCTCCGCTGATCAAGAAAGCGCATATGACCAAATGCCGCATTTATTTCAGCGCGGATAACCTCTTCACCGCTTCCAAGTTCTCCGGTATGGACCCGGAAATCACGTTGGAGAAGACCACATACAGCCTTGCCGGATTCTATTCCGAAAACTATCCTGTCGGTCGTACCTTCCAAGGCGGTGTAGAAATCTCTTTCTAATTGACAATTGATAATGGAAAATTGATAATTGACAATTAATAATAAACAGATTATGAAAACGAAAACTTTATACTTAGCCGTAGCACTCGGAATGATGCTCGGTTTCAGCAGTTGCAACTTGGATACTTTTCCTTCGGATGAGTTGAACAGTGAACTCTTACTGCAAGATGCCAAAGGTGCAGAGTATATCATGGACGGTTGCTATGCCGTGCTGAAAGACGAGGTGGACTTCCTCGGTTATGCATCCGGAAACTGCTATGTACGCCATTATTTCCAATTAGCAGAGTTCCCCGCGGACAATATCTGTCTGTCAGCGCACACGACTGACCCGCTTTATGAAGCAACCGCGTATATGATGACCGATGGTTTGAAGAATGTGGGTACGCTGTGGATGGTGGCATACAAGGTGATTTATATGACCAATACGGTGATTCAGACGCTGGATGCTTCCAATCCGGATAACAATCAGTTGCTCGGCGAGGCATATTTCATGCGCGGTCTGATGCACCTGCATATTGCAACCCTTTATGCTCAACCTTATTCCTTTGGTCGTGACAATATGGGTGTACCTTTGCGTACTACCACTTCTTCGGAAGGAATCAAGCGTAACACTGTTGGCGAGGTCTATGATCAGATCGTAGCGGATCTGCGCAAGGCGGCTGATTTGATGGGCAAACCGCGTGTTGCTGGGAATGCCGGTTATCCGTGCAAAGAGACAGCACTCGGCGTTCTGAGCCGTGTATATCTCTACATGCAGGAGTATGACAAGTGTATTGCAACTGTGGACGAAGCGCTGAACGGAGCTTCTGCTGATTCGAAGTTGGAGCCGGCGGCTACTTTCCCTCAATATTTTGCCAATGCCAAGACCTCCAAGGAGACGTTGTTGTGCATCGTTCATGAGACAGCCGATGACCGCGGTCAATCGTCTATCGGTTCGATGTATTTGAAGGACGGTATCGGATGGGGTGAGATCTATCCGTCAGACCCGTTGATGTACCTCTATGAGCGTCATCCTGAGGATGTACGTAGAAGTTTCATCAAGCCGCAGTTCTCCGGCAAACCGGGTAAAAAAGTGTATGTTACCGTACCTGCCAGCGATGGTGATCCGACAGCTCCGCATATCAAATATGTAACCACTTTGATTGATGACGGCGCAGGAAACTACTCCTTCAAGGGTTCTGACAAGAATACTTATACGATTGAGAAACGGATGGTAAACGGCGAAGGAAAAGCCGATCCTGCAGGTCCGTACTTCGAGTACCACGCGAACTATATGGGTGAGGATTGTTTAGTACGTATCAACGACGATGTAACTCTTCGTACCGGTTATACCATTCCTATGGTCTTCATTACGAAGTTCAGTTATCAGGACGGCAACCCGATGCTTTCATCTCCGGTTCTCTGCCGTTGGGGTGAAGTGATTTTGAACCGCGCTGAGGCTTATGCCCGTTCGGGAAAAGATTCCAAAGCGTTGGATGACGTGAATGTTATCCGTACCCGCGCCGGTATTCCGACTTATACAGCGGGCAACTTGCAGGGCTATGAGAATGTGATTGATATAGTGATGGACGAGCGTCGTATGGAGCTGGCATGGGAAGGACACCGTCATTTCGATATGTGCCGCAACAAAATGAAGATGGATCGCCGCTATGCCGGTGCACAGCCGTTCAAGATCGTGGATACGGCGAATGAACCGCATATCATTTATCCTATTCCGAATAACGAATGGACCGTTAGCGGTATTCCGCAAAACCCGGGATATTAATACATTCCGGCAAAATAAGAACAACCAATCAACATTATTTATTAACCAATTAAAAACACAACATTATGAAAGCAAACAAATTTTTTGCTATCGCGCTTGCAGCGCTGGCATTAATGGCATGTAACAAGAAGGATGAGCCTCAACAGCAGCTCACCATCACTCCGTCTCCAGCAGAGGTTTCAGTAGGAGCTACTGTTCAACTGACTGCTAACATGGAAGTTACATGGACTTCCAGCGATACCAATATCGCGGGAGTTAACGACAAAGGTCTCGTTACCGGTGTTAAAGAAGGTGAGGCAACCATTACCGCAAAGGCAGTTAAATCCAATGCGACGGCTACTTGCAAAGTAACCGTAAAAGCAGGTGGTGTAACTCCTCCGGCAGGTAACGTTCCTGAAATCGACGTAACGGATAATTCGTTGGCTGATTGGGCAGCTCTTCCGAAAGACAAAGTCGTTTCTGCTGAGTGTCCTGCAGGTGCTGCGTTGTTGGGCTTAAAGGGTGTAGCAGTTTATGCTACCGAGATGTACATCAACATTCTCGTTGAGCCGAACTATGATGACATCATTGATTTCTCATGGGTACCGTTCCATGTGTATCTGGACATCGACAACAGCGATTTGACCGGTGGTTATGGCGACGAGTTCGCTGATCCTAACGCTGATATCCTTTGCGAGACCGGTTTATTCGCTTGGGATTATGAAGCAAGCCCGAACGGTCCTTCTACACCGGCTGAGGCTGCTGTGTCTTACAATCCTGCTGTATTCAAATGGTGGGGCGAAGTTGGAGGTAACGGCTGGAACTGGACAGATCCGGAGAACCCCGGTGATGAAACCAACTTCTGGGGCGCTATCATCGGTGAAGGTCAACTTCCTGTTGGTAAGAGCCAATACGTTGACGGTAAGATCGAGATCCAAATCCTCCGTGAGTTGTTAGGTACAGTTCACCCGATGAATGACAGTGAGTTCGGTATCGGTTTCGATATCCAACAAAACTGGAGCTCAGTTGGTATTCTGCCGCTTGGCGAAGACAGCGAGGAAAATCCCGGTGGCTATGTAGCTAAACTGAAAGTTAAAATTAACAAATAATCCGGATTTTGTCAATTTTAACCAACAACACAATTAAGCTTAACCAATGTTGATTGAAGGTGCCGGTGTGGTGGCACACCGCTCCACACCGGTACCGTTTTTTACCTTACGATATGAAAAAAATTCTGCCTATAGTACTTGTTGCCTTGCTGACCGCAGCATGTAATGTTAACACCCCCGAACCGAAAGGCAACACCATCGAGTTCACCGAGAGTAATGAGATATTTGCAAACCCTGAACGTGGTTTATTTGCGCAAGTCTATTATTCATCCGATGACTTGAATAAACATGCTTCGCCGAATACAATTAAAAACAACCGTGAGACGGCGGCGAAGCTTTCCTTATATCTGCACTCCTATTATCTGACCGATTATATGGAGTCGGATATTCCCCAAGAGTTCCTCGATCGCTTGGAGACCAACATGAATGCCCTGCGCGAAGGTGGCGCTAAAGTTATCCTTCGTTTCTCTTATAAAAGTAGTATGGACCAATCGGCGAGACCGTGGAATGCTTCTCCCGAATGGCTCCATAAACACATGGACCAGATCGCCCCTTATTTACAGAAACATGCCGATGTCATCTATTGCGTGCAATGCGGTTGGCTCGGTTCATGGGGCGAATGGTATTACACCGATAACGGCTATAAGCAAAATCCGACCAGAGACGCTGACTACGAAATGCGTTGGGAAGTGTTGGAGCATATGCTCCGTGCTGTACCCGAGTCCCGCCAAGTGGCACTCCGTATTCCGGCGTATAAGATGCGCTGGCTGAAAATGCGCGGTGACTCGTTGTCCTCTCCGCTCACCGCCGCCGAGGCGCATAACGGATCCAATAAAGCCCGTATCTGCGGCCATAACGATTGCTTCGTTTCTTCCTCTAACGATGTCGGAACGTATATGGGAGGCAATAAAGATCGCGATTTCTGGGCGGAAGATACCAAATATTCCATTATGGGCGGCGAGACCTGCGAGAAGAAGATGCCTTATTCCGGCGGCGAATACGCTCTGAAGGAGATGGCTAAATTCCACTGGTCGTACCTTAACCGTGATTATCGCGATTCGGTGACCAATATGTGGCGTCAGGACGGCACAATGGACACGATTCTCACGCGTCTGGGGTATCGTCTGGCGCTGGAGAAAGTGGTACTGACCGCGAAACCGAAAGCAGGCAACGCATTCGAAGCATACTGCGTGCTCCACAACAGAGGTTTTGCGGCACCGATGAACAAGCGCGACGTAGAACTCGTCTTTGTCAATACCGCTACCGGCAAGAAACATGTTTTCCCGCAGACGGTTGATCCGCGTTTCTGGATGCCCGGTGAGACGCAGAAATTCACGTTGGCTTGTACTTTGAAGGACATGGAGCCGGGTAACTACAAATTGTATCTGAACTTGCCGGATCCCTATCCGAGCTTGCATAATAATCCGCTTTACTCTATCCGTCTCGCTAACGAGAATGTGTGGGAACAAGAAACGGGTTATAACCTGATAGCGACGATTAATGTGGAATAATGAAAAAAATATCAGTTATATTGTCTTTGTTACTTTGTCCCTTTGTCCTTTCCGCGCAAAGCTGGTGGGGAGCGGCAGTGGGGCTCGGACATTTGCAACCCTATACCGATTTGGAGGCTTTTGATCTGAACAAGCAGGATGCCAATAACCAGTTGGTACCGCTCTTCCTGTCTTCCGAGGGCGAGTATCTGTGGGCGGACGGAGCGTTCGTTTTTTCCGCCAAAGACGGTCAAATAGCGCCTTCTGTACCGATGGAGCGGGTCAAAGCGGGTACTACGCTCCGCGAGGCATACAAAGCTGCACAAGCAAAGTATTTTCCTGCTAACGGCGTACTGCCGGACACGCTGTTTTTCAGCCGACCGCAGTACAATACGTGGATCGAACTGATGTATAATCAGAATCAAGCGGACATTCTGAACTATGCGCACGCCATCATTGACAACGGTTTTCCGGCAGGTGTGCTGATGATTGATGATAACTGGCAGAGGTATTACGGCAATTTCACGTTTAAGGCGGAACGCTTCCCCGATGCCAAAGCGATGATAGACGAGCTTCATGCGTTGGGTTTCAAAGTGATGGTGTGGATTTGTCCGTTCGTCAGCGCCGATTCGCCGGAGTTCCGCGAGTTGGAAGCGAAAGGCTTTCTGCTCCATAACCCAGAAGGCGGAACCGCTATTCTGAACTGGTGGAACGGCTATTCGGCATGTTACGACCTTACGAACCCCGAGGCGGCAAGTTATTTCGTTTCCGTGCTTCGCGAGGCGCAAAAAGAATACGGAATAGACGGCTTCAAGTTCGACGCCGGTGATAACAACTGCTACGCTTCGGCGCCGTATATGGCATATGACCGTGCGGCTACAAACGTGGATCATACCACCTCCTGGGCGAAGATCGGCTTGGAGTTTCCGGTGAACGAGTACCGCGCTTGCTGGAAAATGGGCGGTCAGCCGTTGGTACAGCGTTTGGGCGACAAGGATTATAGTTGGGCGGCTGTACAGCAACTTATTCCGCAGATGTGTGTCGCGGGTATGTTAGGCTACTCTTACGCGTGTCCTGACATGGTCGGAGGAGGACAGTTTGCCGCCTTCCTGGACATCAAAGATGATGAGTTTGACCAAGCGCTGATCGTCCGTTCGGCGCAGGTTCATGCCCTCATGCCGATGATGCAGTTCTCGGTAGCTCCCTGGCGGATTTTGAGCAAGGAGAATCTGGCAATTGTGCAACATATGGCGCAACTCCATGCGGATTTTTCTCCTTATATTATGCGTTATGCGCGCGAGGCCGCCCGAACAGGTGAACCTATTGTCCGCTGCATGGAGTACCAGTTCCCGCATCAGGGCTTGGAGAATGTAAAAGACCAGTTCATGCTCGGCGACAAGTATCTGGTAGCTCCGGTGGTGGATAACCGTTTGGAGCGCGAGGTACAGTTGCCGAAAGGTACATGGCGTGACGAACTGGGGAGGAAATACAAAGGCGGCAAGACCTATAAAATTGCCGTTCCGTTGGAGCGTTTACCGTATTTCGAGCGGATCAAATAGACGAAATGATATTGTAACTAATTAAATCACAAATAGCCTTATGAAAGACAAACTTTGGTTGCTATTTATCCTCATCACCGTTGTAACTTGGGGTATATGGGGAGCGTTTTCGGATTTGCAAATGGGTCGCGACGGAATACCCGAGACCGTAGTGTATATCCTTTGGGCTTTGTCCATGATGCCCTGTGCTATCGTGGCATTGATCATCAACAAGGGCAAACTTCAGACCGATTGGAAATCTATTCTACTTGGCTGTACGGTGGGTCTGCTGGGAGCCGGTGGCCAGTTAGTGCTCTTCAAAGCCTTAGCTATCGGCCCGGCGTATATCATTTTCCCCTTTATCTCCATGTCTCCGGTGATTGTAATCACGCTGGCGGCTGTCTTCATCAAGGAGAAAGCAACGCGCTGGCAGATAGCCGGTATTGTAGTGGCGCTGGCGGCTATTTTGCTGCTCTCTATCCAAACCGGCGGAGATGAAGGTCCTGTAAGCGGCTGGTTATGGATCGTATTGGCTGTTTTAGTGCTTTGCGCATGGGGTATTCAGGGATTCTTCATGAAGTTTGCCAATAACTCCATGGACGCGGAATCTATCTTTGTGTGGATGGCCATTTCGGGTTTGGTTCTCATTCCCGTAGCATGGTTTATGCAAAGCGAGCCGATGAATGCGCCGGAGTTCTTTGCCGGGGCGGATGTAACAGCAAAGAGCCTCAAGTGTTTCGGTATTCAGAGCCTCAACTCGATCGGTGCTTTGACGCTCGTTTATGCGTATCGTTATGGCAAGGCGGTGATTGTTTCGCCGATGGAAGGTCTCTCGCCGATGGTAACGGTACTGCTTTCGCTCATCATCCTCAGCGTTATTCCGACCCCACTGCAAATAGGCGGTATCTGCTGCGCGGCATTTGCCATGTATGCATTGTCTAAATAATATATTAACCCTTAAAATTTAATCAGTATGAAAAAACTTTTCCTTTTTGCTGCTTTGTTTGCAGCTGTAACTCTTAATGCAAAAGACATCGTGATTGATTTAAGCACCGCTGTAGCTGAAGTGGATGGAGATGATACCGCAGTACCGACTGTAAAGGATGGTGTACTTACGGTAATATGGACAGCCACGGCAGGCTGGAACGAACAAGGTGTGGCATTCGATTTGGGCGAGATAACCAGGATAGAATCCATTAGTTTCGAATACAAAGGAGATGGCGTTGCTGATTATGCACCTGACGGCGTTTGCTTGTATCCTCGTCTCCGTGACAGCGAAGGAAACCGCTGGTATAAAAAAGATTATTGGCCCAATGTAAGCAATACCGAATGGCAGACCGAAACAATGCTTCCTGATAATTGCCCATGGGACGAAGCTACCTATAATTTCGGTGACGAACCTTTTGTCAGTTTAGCTTTTGTAGTTAATCCGAGTAAGGCAGGTAACGGCGTGTTCTATCTCCGCAATGTAAAAATCACTGTTCCGGATGAAACCGCTATCAATAACACGGTAGTAGAGGGTAAGGCAGTGAAAGTGATCCGTGACGGACAAGTGATGATTCTTCGTGACGGAAAGGCATTCAATGCACTTGGTGTGGAAATGAAATAACGCTTTAATATTGCGGTCTTATGAAAAAGACACTTATGATGACAGCCCTTTTGTGGGCTGTCAGTGCATTCGCAGCTCCTCCTTTGGTCTATAACGGCGATACCTTGGAATGGAATAACGATTGGGTAAAAAGGCAATGCGGTACCTTGGATATCAAGAAAAACATCATTGAGGTGTCCGGTATTGCGTGCTCACGCGTCACACCGGGGTATATATGGATGCAAAGCGACGATACGACCCGATACATTATCGCTACCACGGAGAAAGGCGACAAGCGTGCCTGCAAAGTGAACTTCACGAAGAGTATCCGATGGGACTGGGAAGACATGTCCGGCGGCGTATATGAGGGAAAGAACTACCTCTTCATCGGTGCCTTCGGAGATAACGAAGAAACGGACGGAGAGTATTCGGTGGTGTGGTTCGAAGAGCCGGCGATAGATACTCTTAACGCGCCGGAAGTGAGCGTGACACCGAAACGTATCAAGTATGTGTATCCGGACGGGAAAAACCACAATAATGAGGCGTTGATGTACGATAACCTTACCTCTGAGATTTATATCATTACCAAGGTTTATTATAATGTATGTCAGGTCTTCCGTATGCCATTCCGCACGGATTACGGCGATGAAGTGCAGACTTTGGAGTATATCTGCGACCTTGGTGTGCGTTCGGATTTGGGAGAAAGTTCAAACAACAAGCCCTACAAAGGTTTCCACCTTGTAACCGCTGCGGATATCTCGCCGGACGGCAAGTATATCCTCATTAAAAACCATAATAACATCGTGGCAACATATTGCTGGGTGCTTTATTGGGAGCGTCAGGAAGGCGAGAGTGTAGCGGAGGCAATTCAGCGTCAACCGCAACCGATCCGGGCGTATAGCACGTACGAATGGCAAGGAGAAGCCATCTGCTGGTTAGACAGCAACACATTCTATACCACTTCCGATGCCGATGATGGCAATCCGCCTATTTATAAGTTTACGCGCAAAAAAAGCGAAGGTCTTGAGAGCGTGAACGGCGCCGGCGCGAAGCCGCGTGAAATGGTCTGCATTGATAACGTGCTGTACGTCCGTAGTGCAGAGGGGTTGTACTCGTTAGACGGGCGGAAAGTGAAGTTCTAATCCCTAAAGACCCGCGAAAAACCCGCGAAATACCCACGAAACACCCGCGAAAACTCCATGATCAGGCGTGAGAACGGCGCTCGCGGACGATGAGAAGCGCTTCCTCCCGGATATCGAGGGGGAGCGCTATGTTTCTGAGTTGCAGGGAACGACACCAGCCGGGGACATCGGATTCCTGAAGGGTATAGAAGACCTGAGCTATGGCGTCGTGTTGTGCGGGAGTGAAATCTTCCGGGGCGATGCCAGCAAAAGCATCCAGTTCCTCATCGTCGTAATATTCGATTTCGGCGTTTGTCTGCAAGAGTGTTTCTCGTTCGCACACCAAGTGTTCGCCGCAACATCCGTCCGGGCGTGCGGAGGGCTTTGGCTCTTCCGGTGCTTTCGCCCGTTGCCGCTCGCGGATCTCATAGAGCACGACGACCACAACGACCAATACTATGAATAAAATCAAAGGTAGCATAGGGTGACAGTTGTTTATTCTTCTGTTTCGTCCACGCGGTCTTCCTCAATGACGAGGTTATCGATGATGAACTGCTGACGCTCGGTGGTGTTCTTACCCATATAGTACGCCAGGAGTTCGTTTACAGCATCCTCTTTGCGCAAAGTTACCTGGTCCAAACGGATGCCGGCACCTATAAAACCCTTGAATTCATCGGGAGAAATCTCTCCAAGTCCTTTGAATCGGGTGATCTCGGGATTCTTGATTTGTGCGATGGCATTCTGGCGTTCCTCTTCGGAATAGCAGTAAATCGTCTGGTTCTTGTCCTTCACGCGGAAAAGCGGTGTTTGGAGGATATAGACGTGCCCTTTTTTCACCAGATCCGGGAAGAACTGGAGGAAAAACGTGAGCATCAACAAGCGGATGTGCATACCGTCCACATCGGCATCGGTAGCGATGATCACTTTGTTGTAACGCAATTCATCCAAGCCGTCTTCTATATTCAGCGCGGATTGGAGGCAGTTGAACTCTTCATTCTCATAGACAACCGATTTGCTGAGACCGTAACTATTGAGCGGTTTACCGCGCAGGGAGAATACCGCCTGTGTACGGACGTCACGGCTTTTGGTGATCGAACCCGATGCGGAAAGACCCTCGGTGATGAAGATGCAGCTCTCCAAACGCAGGTCGTCATCTGCATCTTTTGCCGATTTCACCGGCTTGGAATCGTTAAGGTGGATCTGGCAGTCTCGCAGTTTGGGGTTGTTGACCAAGTTCTTCTTGGCGCGCTCCCGCGCTGCTTTGGTCACGCCGGCTATGGCTTTGCGCTCCTTCTCCGAATCCTGGATCTTCTGGAGCATGATCTCCACGGTCTGCGGGTTCTTATGCAGATAATTGTCCAGTTGGGTCTTGACGAAGTCGTTGACGAACTTATTGACCGAGATGCCTCCTGTGGGGCTCATGTCTTTCGAGCCGAGTTTGACTTTGGTCTGAGACTCAAAGACAGGTTCCTCTACGTTGATGGCAATAGCTCCGACAACGCCGTTGCGGATGTCCGCCAGCTCCTGGTTCTTATTGAAGAACTCTTTGATGGTACGACCGATGGCTTCGCGGTACGCCGCCTGATGTGTTCCGCCTTGGATCGTGTGCTGACCGTTGACGAAGGAAAAATACTCATCGCCGTTCTGGTCTGTGTGGGTCAACGCGATCTCTATATCTTCGCCTTTGAGGTGAATAATAGGGTAGAGGGGATTGACCGTCATGTTCTCCGTCAAGAGGTCCAAGAGACCGTTCTTTGAGGTGTATTTTTTGCCGTTATAGATCAGCGTAAGGCCTGTATTGAGGTATGCGTAGTTACGAAGCAGTTCCTCGATATAATCATCGCGGAAATGGTAATTCTCAAAGAGTCCTTTGCTGTTATCCGGCACGAACTCAATGATGGTTCCCCGTCTCTCGGCGCCGTTATAATCGAGGATTCCTGTGTCGGAGGTCAGTTTGCCTTGTGCGAACTCCGCGCGGCGTGTTTTGCCTTCCCGGTATGATTCCACGGCAAAGAACGACGAGAGGGCGTTGACGGCTTTGGTACCGACGCCGTTCAAGCCGACCGATTTCTTGAAGGCCTTGCTGTCGTATTTACCGCCGGTGTTGAGTACCGAAACCACTTCCACCAGTTTACCCAAAGGAATACCGCGTCCGTAGTCGCGCACGCGAACCCGTCCGTCCTTGACATCCACTTCAATCACTTTTCCTTCCCCCATACGGAACTCATCAATGGAGTTGTCGATACTCTCCTTGATAAGCACATAGATACCGTCGTCGGAGTGACTTCCGTCGCCTAATTTACCGATGTACATACCCGGTCTCCGCCGAATATGCTCCATGTCATCGAGGTGGATGATGTTCTCATCGCCGTAGTCCACGGCTGCCAAATTTATTTCGTTTTCTTCTGCCATAATTCAGTAACATATTGTATTGCGGCTTCGCGTTCATTAGGAATGACGCCGTCGAGGATTGCATCTTTGACGGCTGCTTTCAGTTCGCCCACGAGGGAACAGGGTTCGAGACCGAACATCTGCATGATCTCATCGCCGTTAACAGGCGGCTGGAAATTGCGGATGCGGTCGCGTTCTTCGAGTTCCACCATCTTCTCCCGAACGAGCTGATAGTTCCGATGAAATCGGGCTTTTTTCTCTTCGTTGCGGCTGGTGATGTCCGCGTCGCAGAGGAGCATCAGGTCGTCTATATCGTCTCCGGCTTCAAAGAGCAAACGGCGTACCGCACTATCGGTCACGATGTCTTCAATGAGGTTAATAGGGCGCATATGCAGGTCCACCATCTTCTTGACGTATTCCATTTTTTCATTCAAAGGGAATTTCATCTTTGCAAAGATCTTAGGTACCATTTTGGCGCCAATGTAGTTGTGGTTTCTGAAGGTCCATCCGGCTTTCGGATCCCATGATTTGGAGCGCGGTTTGCCGATGTCGTGTAGCAGTGCCGCCCAGCGAAGCCAGAGACCACCCCCCGCTTCTGCCACATTATCGAGCACTTTGAGGGTGTGGAAGAAGACGTCTTTGTGTCCTTTTCCTTCTTTGACCTCAACGCCTTTAAGGGCAGCCAATTCCGGGAAGATAAGCGGTAAAAGTCCGGTTTTATCGAGTAAAATCCATCCTTCAGAGGGGCGGCGGCTGAGCATGATCTTGTTCAGTTCGTCCGCTATGCGCTCTTTGGTGATGATTTTTATGCGTTCGTTATTGCGGACGATGGCGTCGAAGGTCTCTTCATACACGTTGAAGCCCAATTGGGTGGCAAACCGGATCGCCCGCATCATACGGAGCGGATCGTCGCTGAACGTGATGTCCGGATCAAGGGGTGTACGGATGATGCAACGCTCTAAATCCCCGATTCCATCGAAAGGATCGAGCAATTCGCCATAGCGTTCTTTATTGAGACAAATCGCCAGGGCATTGATGGTGAAATCGCGTCTGTTCTGGTCTTCTTCGAGCGTTCCGTTCTCTACAATGGGGTTTCTGCTGTCATGCTGATAACTTTCCCGACGCGCGCCTACAAACTCCAATTCCAGGTCTCTTTTCTTCACTTGCGCCGTTCCGTATGTCTTGAAAACCGCCAAGTGCGTACCCTTACCAAGCCGTTTGGTGACAGCTTCCGCCAATTGGATGCCGGAACCGACCACCACGACATCTATATCTTTGCTCTCGCGGTGGAGGAACAAGTCCCGCACGTATCCGCCGATAACATAGCATTCCAGACCAAGGCGGTCGGCTTCTTCGCCGACTAAATGCAGGGTGGTGTTATCTATTTTAGGGTCTTGAATGATCATGTATGTCTCCTTTATTTGGTGATCAATAACCGGAACGCATCGGTCACTTTCTTCACCGGCACTATCTGTATGGTGTAACGGCTGCTGTCTATTTTTTGCTCCGCGGGGATGAGAATGCGGTGGAAACCGAGTTTCTGGGCTTCGGCAATACGTTGCTCGATGCGGTTAACGGGCCGGATCTCTCCTGCTAATCCCACTTCGCCGCAAAGGCATGTACCGGCGTCAAGGGCGATATCCATGTTGCTGCTGAGCACGGCAGCCAAGACTGCCAGATCGATGGCGGGATCCTGTACGCGCAAGCCGCCGGCTATATTGAGGAACACATCTTTCTGGAGCAGTTTGAAGCCCACACGTTTCTCCAACACAGCGAGTAACATGTTCAGTCTCCTGCCGTCAAAGCCGGTGGAGGAACGTTGCGGCGTACCATACGCGGCGGATGAGACAAGAGCCTGCACTTCGATGAGGAACGGACGGACGCCTTCCACGGCTGCGGCGATGGCAATTCCAGATAACCCTTCCCGCGCGGTGGAGAGCAAAAGTTCCGATGGATTCGACACTTCTCGCAATCCGTTCTGCCTCATTTCGTATATTCCAATCTCCGACGTAGAGCCGAAACGGTTCTTTTGCGCGCGTAATATACGGTACATATATTGCTGGTCTCCCTCGAACTGCAGCACGGTGTCCACGATGTGTTCGAGCACTTTCGGTCCCGCCAACGAGCCTTCTTTGTTGATGTGTCCGATGATGATAAAGGGTATGTTACGCGTTTTGGCGAACTCTAAAATGCGTGCGGCACATTCGCGTACCTGACTCAGCGAACCGATCGAAGCCTCAATGCCTTCTGTTCCGATGGTCTGAATGGAGTCAATGACCACGATCTCCGGTTCTATTTCTTTGACCTGCTCCAGGATGCGTTCCAGGGAAGTCTCGGAGGAGATAAAGAGGTTCTTTGCGTTTCCTGCGAGTCGTTCGGCGCGCAGTTTGAGTTGGCGTACGGACTCTTCGCCGGAGGCGTATAAGGTCTTTCGTTCGCCTTGCTGCATGAGTACTTGCAGCGCGAGGGTTGATTTGCCGATACCGGGTTCTCCGCCTAACAAGACCAGACTGCCGTTCACCAATCCGCCTCCCAAGACGCGGTTGAACTCGCCGTTGAACATGTCAATACGCATCTCTTCCGTGGCTTCGACGTCCTGAAGACGTTTAGGCGCGGAGGACTTGTCGGTATTTCGGAATTTCGTTATACCGGCATTCCGACCGCTTTCCAGAACTTCCTCTTCATACGTACCCCATTCTCCGCAAACGGGACAACGGCCTAACATCTGCGGGGCTTTTGCGCCGCAGGAAGAACAGACATATTGGATTGTGGGCTTTGCCATGTGGATTTACGATTTTTCGAGATCTCGAGACCACGAGATCACGAGGTTTTAAAGGGGTATCACGTCGTTTTCCTCCGCGAGGAGGGTGTTGTCGAAGATCGGTTTCGCTTCTTGCAGGAAGAGGTTATGGTCTTCCACGCGCGCGGAATAGTGCCCCAGAATCAGTTTGCCGACATTTGCTTTCTGCGCAATAGTGGCGGCGTCTGCGGCGGTGGAGTGTTTCACCTCTTTGCTCCGCGCTGCCATGGATTGCAGGAAAGTGGACTCGTGATAAAGCGTTCCGACGCCTTCGATGATGGGGATGATCTTCTCGCTGTACTGCGTGTCCGAGCAATAGGCATAGCGTTTTTGCGTGACACGCTCGAACGTACCGTCTTCCTTCTTGACGCGGTGGGTCTCTTTGAAGAGGAAACCGCAAGTGGGTACGCCGTGTTTGAGCGGAATAGTCTCTACTGACACCGTGCGGTCTTCATAAATAACCTCATGTTTGCGCGGATTGATCGGATGAAAAATGATTTCGTATAGCCGGTCGTTCGCGTGGTATTCGAGAAGCGGTGTCAGCAGTTTCTCCAGATCCGGGTGCGCATAGATGTGCATCGGCTGTGTTCGTTTGAGCATGCCAAGGGTCGTGAGAAGCCCGATGAGACCGAAGCAATGATCACCATGCAGGTGGGAAATGAAGATATTATACAGCCTTCCGGTGCGTACACCCAAACGCTGCATGGTCAGCAACACACCCTCGCCGCAATCGACGAGGAAAGATTTGTCGCTGATTTCCACTAACTGCCCGGACGGAGAGGTGGTCTTCGTCGGTTTGGCACTTCCGCAGCCTAATATGGTAAGCTTTGCATTTGACATTTAACATTTGACATTTGCCAGTTTGTCTAACATTTTATCGCCGAGGGCGGATTTGGTATCGATGTGTTCAAGTACGGCTTTGACGAATGAGTTGGATTCGAAAGAACCGCGTACTTCTTCGAAGTCCGCTTGTGCGGTTTCGCGGTCACCGTCCATACCAAAACCGGTCTGACTATTGAGGTCGAACTCTTTGCGTGCATCGTCATAAACCATGCGGTCCAGTTTGACAACCGCGGTTTTCCAATCGGAAACGGCTTTTCTGATCTGGTCCAGCGTCACGTTCTCTACGGAGCAACCCCACACTTGTTCCAATTTCTCCAACGCCCAAGTCCATTCGTACGAGTAGTAGTTCGCGTGCATCTCTTCCAGACGTGTCTGGATAGCCTGCAGGTCGAGTTGTCCGTTCTCTACATCGTCCATGAGGCGGCTCACTTCGCTCCGCGGAGCGATCATACCTGCCAAATCAACCCATTGACCTAAGCCTGTCTCGCTATCCGGACGCAGGGCTGCGCGTAACTCGTCCATGGTGTTCCATGACGTTTTCTCCAAACGACTGATCAAACTGTTACCTAAGAATTTCTGGATGCCGATGGTGTATAACTCGCGTCCGTGACGAAGCGAACTGTTACGGATCTTGCAGTTCTTGTAGCCGTACACTTCCGTGTTCTCGCCGCTGAGTTCCTGCAACTCATTCAACACCTCGCGTCCGCGCCACATTTTCTGTACGGTAAAAGGACTGAGGAGGTTGAAGTTGATCAGGTCGAGCTTATGCGGGTCTTTGCGGTTATCACGTTTCGGCCATTTCTGTGCATCGCGGATCGTACCCACGGTGCGCAGGTTCGCACCCGGAACGAGGTAACTCTCGGAGTTATTCTCAATCAGGTATGAGAACGGCAGGTCGGACGTGTCGGCATGGTGAGTATGACGTCCCATGACGAGGGAGAAAGCACCCACTTTGGAAGGCCAGAGCAGATAACTGTCGCTGGTGGTTTTGGCGCCACGTTCGGCTATACCCTGGTGAATAGGACCCAGTTTGTACATGTGGTTCGATTGGTTAGAACCCGAACCGGCATTGAGGAACGAGAACATTCCGGCGATGAGAAGGGTCGATTTATGGTGTGTTACGGTGTACGGACCGGCAAAGATGGCACATGCTTCTCCGTGCATACCCTGACAGTTGGAGAAGAAGAGACTCTCGCTGGCAGAGTAGTGTTTGTCGAATACGCATCCCTGACCCACGAAGCACTTGTCCACCAAGGTGGAATCGCCTATTTCTACTCCGGAAGCTACGATGAAATCGGCACATTTGACACCGCTGCCCAAACGGACGGGGGCTGCTTCGTTGGAGTTGATGGTACCGTTCTTGAGGCGGCTTACACCCTTCAGTACGGCATAATCGCCGATATGCACATTTTTGATTGAACCGCAGTTGACGATACGCACATTGTCGCCGATGTAACCATGGTCCGAAGTGTGCGCCTCGGCATAAGCGTCTATCTGACGCTCCAACTCATGAATCATCTTCGGACGATGGCGGTAGAGGGTCAGGATATACGCCAGGCTCGCACTCAGTTCATTGAAGATCGGTATCTCGCGTCCCCCTCCTTCATTCATCACCGGAACGCGCACGCCATTTCCGAAAGCGGTCTTTCCGTCCACGAGGATAGCGTTGACGTTCTCAATGCAGGTGTTCTTGCCCACTTGGTAGTTAGCGATGTAGTTATGGATGTTATAGAGGTGTGCATCGTCGCCGATCTCGCAGTTATGCAAGGTGGCGTTATAGATACCGGAATGAATAGTCAAACCGCCCGGCAGTTCGATCTCGCGGCGGAAGACACCTAATTGGTTTTTACCGGAGAAATGGGCGTTTTGTACATATTTGGGCTCAAAATCGGACGCCACAAGAATGTCTGCCCAGTTAGTGGCAGAACATCCTTGTGCCTCCAGTTGTGTTATCTCTTGTGGAGTTAAGGAACGGCAATTCATAATTGACGATTAGACGATTGACGATTTATGATTTTGCGGTTTAGTCATTCAAAAGCATCGGCATGAGCAGCATCAGCACATCCTCATTTTCCTCGTTTTCAACGGGCATGATCAGACCTGCACGAGCGGGGTCAGCCAGTTTGAGTTGTACGTCTGCGCTGGAGATCGAGTTCAGCAGATCGATGAGGAACGGTGCTTTGAAACCGATAGCCATCGGCATGCCCGCATAGTCGCAAGCGATGGTCTCCTCTGCGCTGGTAGAGAAATCGATGTCTTGTGCCGAGATCTTAATACTGTTCTCGCTCAGTGCCAAACGGAGTTGAGCGGTACCGTTGTTAGCGAATACGGCTACACGCTTGCAGGCGTTGATGATGGTCTGACGATCCACAGTCACCACGTTCTGGTTGCCTTGCGGAATAACGGCGTTGTAGTTCGGGAAACGGCCTTCGATCTGACGGCAGACGATGATTGTGCTGCCGAACTCGAAGCGTGCGTTCTTGGCGCCGAAAGTCACTTTGACATCATCCTCTTCTTTAGCAAGGAGGTTCTTGAGCAGTGAAGCCGGTTTCTTGGGCAGGATGAAGCTGGCTGCTGTTCCTGCTTGCACGCCGGTGTTGGTATAACGGACGAGGCGGTGTGCATCGGTAGCTACCATGGTCACTTTGTCCTCGGCAATATCGAAGAAGATACCGTTCATCACCGGACGCAGATCATCATCGGCGGTACAGAAAATCGTTTTCTCAATCGCGCTTTGCAGCACATTAGCCGGCAAGGTGACCGTACGTGCGTCTGCTTCCGCCTCCGGCATTTCCGGATATTCGTTTCCGTTTACGCCCACGAAAGAATAAGTACCGTTTTGGCTAACCATGCTAACGGCAAAATTCTGCTCGTCAATGGTGAATGCCAACGGTTGCTCGCTGAACTCTTTGAGGGTCTCTAACAATAATTTGGCTGCGGAAGCTACTTTACCGCTACCTTCCACACCTTCCACTTCGACCGAAGTACGGATCGTGGTCTCACCGTCAGAGGCGGTTAGTTTCAACTCATTGCCCACTAAATCGAACAGAACATCGTCCAAAATAGGAAGGGCATTCTTGCTGTTAATGACGCGGCATACAGCCTGCAATTGGGAAAAGAGTTTGGAACTCGAAACATTAAATTTCATATACGTATATTTTTAGTTATTTTTACAAATCTATTGTAATTCATACAATTTAGCCCGCAAAGTTACAAATTTTTTTTGAAATATACAAGTTTTTTTTGCATATTTGCGAAAAAAGTAGTAATTTTGCAGCGAATTATGGCAAAAATTGGTATTTTTGATAGCGGTTACGGTGGTTTGACGATCTTGGAAGCTATCCGTAAAGAGTTGCCGGAGTATGATTATTTGTACCTCGGGGACAATGCACGTGCGCCGTATGGTACGCACTCGTTCGATGTTATTTACCGTTATACTTTGCAGGCGGTGAAGTACCTCCTTGAGCAGGAGTGTGCGCTGGTTATTTTAGCGTGCAATACAGCGAGTGCGAAGGCGTTGCGGACGATCCAGCAGCGCGACCTGCCGGAGATCAACAATCAATTACAAAAATCCCGCAGGGTCAATGTATTAGGCGTGATCCGTCCGACCGTTGAGGCAGTGCCCGGCATTACCAAAACAGGTCATGTGGGCATTCTCGCAACACCGGCAACCGTCAGTTCCGAGAGTTATGTGCTCGAATTGGAGAAATTGGCGCCTGATCTGACGATTGTTCAGCAGGCTTGCCCGATGTGGGTGCCTTTGATCGAAGCGGGCGAACATAATGAACCCGGGGCGAAATATTTCATCGGCAAATACATGCGTGAACTGTTGAAAAAAGATTCGCAGATTGATACGATCGTCTTGGGATGTACCCACTATCCTTTGCTGAAAGAAAGAATAGACCAGTGGCTTGCCTATCATCATATGATCGAAGAGTCGGAGTTTCCTGCTCCGGTGGATTCGCCGGCAGTGACGACAATTGCGCAAGGGGAACTGGAGGCTGCGAGTTTGAAGGATTATTTGCTCCGTCACCCTGAATATGCCTCGCAACTTTCGAAAAACGGAACTTGTAGCTATTTGACCACAGAAAATGCGGACCGCTTTGCGCAATCCGCATCTATCTTCCTGTCTTCGCCGGTTTTGGCAAAACACATTGATTTGAACTAATTATCCCACAGAGCCTTCGAGGGAGACTTGAAGGAGTTTTTGGGCTTCGACGGCGAACTCCATGGGCAGTTTGTCCATGACCTCTTTGGCGTAACCGTTGACGATGAGACCGACGGCGTCTTCGAGGGAGATACCTCGTTGCTGGCAGTAGAAGAGCTGGTCTTCGTTGATCTTGGAAGTCGTGGCTTCGTGTTCAACGGTCGCTGTGGGGTTGGAGATGATCATATCCGGGAAGGTGTGCGCGCCGCATTTGTCGCCCAAGAGGAGCGAGTCGCATTGACTGTAGTTGCGGGCGTTCTCGGCGTGAAGACCCATCTTGACGAGTCCGCGGTACGCGTTCTGGCTATGTCCGGCAGAGATACCTTTGGAGACGATGCGCGAGCGGGTGTTCTTACCGATGTGGATCATCTTTGTGCCCGTGTCCGCCTGCTGGTAGTTATTAGTGAGCGCTACGGAGTAGAACTCCGCGGTGGAATTATCGCCTTTGAGGATGCAGGACGGGTATTTCCATGTGATGGCGGAGCCGGTCTCGACTTGCGTCCAGGAGAGCCGTGCGTTCTCGTGGGTGATACCGCGTTTGGTAACGAAGTTATAGATACCGCCTTTGCCGTTTTTGTCTCCCGGATACCAGTTTTGGACGGTCGAATATTTGACTTCGGCGTCTTTGTGAACAACGATCTCGACGATAGCAGCATGGAGTTGGTTCTCATCGCGCATCGGGGCGGTACATCCCTCCAAATAAGAGAGATACGCGCCTTCGTCGGCTATCAGAAGCGTTCGTTCGAACTGACCTGTGTTGCCGGCGTTGATGCGGAAATAGGTGCTCAGTTCCATCGGGCAACGAACGCCTTTGGGCACATAGACAAACGAACCGTCGGAGAAGACGGCGGAGTTGAGTGCCGCGTAGAAATTATCTGTCGGTGGTACGACCGAGCCGAGGTATTTCTGAACTAATTCCGGGTACTCGCGCACGGCTTCGGAGATGGAACAGAAAATGATACCTTTCTCCGCGAGTGTCTCGCGGAAGGTGGTCTTGACGGAAACGGAGTCCATCACCGCATCCACCGCCATGTTACCTGCGAGTGCTGCACGCTCCTCCAAAGGAATACCGAGCTTGTCGAAGGTCTTCATGATTTCAGAGTCGATTTCATCGACTGTTTGTGAGCCTTCGGCTGTTTGAGGGTTTGAAGGTTTGACCTTCGTTTTTGGGGCAGCGTAATAGGAGATAGCTTGGAAGTCGATCTCGGGAATATTCAGGTGTGCCCAAGTGGGAAGCGGCATGGTCTGCCATTTGCGGAACGCTTTGAGACGGAACTCAAGAAGCCATTCGGGTTCGTTTTTCTTCGCAGAAATAAGCCGAACGATGTCTTCGTTCAGCCCTGCCGGCACAATATCGGTTTCCACATCGGTTGTGAAACCGTATTTGTACTCCTGTTCAGTTATGTCCTTAATAATCTCTTCCATAAAATAAAGCCGCCCCTTTTTCGGGCGGCTTGGAGGCCGGTAGCGGAGTCAAACCGCTCTATACGGTTTTGCAGACCGCTGACTAAGTCGCTCATCCAACCGGCCGGTGTCACTTCCCCAAAATCGGAATTTTCGGAAAGCGGGTGCAAAGGTACTACATTTTTTTGAAATATGCAAATTTTTTAGCAAAAAAATGCAGTTATTTGTTAAAAAAGGCTCAAATCGGCGTCTGTGATGGTACCTTTTGTGCGTTTTTTGCCTCTCGAGGGTGTTTTGGGAGCAGAGTTCGAAACAACCGGTTGAGGGGGTGTGACGGGCTTCGGATGCATCACATTCAGGATGATCTGACGCGTCTGGTCGTCCGTCCATTTGCATTTATTAATAATCCAATCCAAGTATGATTGATCAATGCGCATCATGGACTCAATGGATTCGCCTTTGTGTGCGCCCTGCGTGAGGTAATAATAGTTGCCTTTCTTGACTAACCAGCGGTCAAAACAGATGAAACCGAACTCATCGCGTTCTGCCCACTGCCATCCGTGTTCGGCTATTTGGGCTTTGAAGACCTCGATCGTAGCCATCACATCGTCCAGCGAGTTATGAGCGCCTTCGAAGGGATGACCATAATATCGCGTGTACGCGGAAGTAAGGTTATTATGCAGTTTTTCTCCGTTTTCATCGATTTTTCCGGCGGTGTGAATACGCTCCAAGAGCAGCGCATCGTACCATGTGCGACCCTCGAACCGGAAGTCCAACCCCAGACGCTTGAGGTTATAGTGCAAGATCGGGGCATCGTAGCCGTTTCCGTTGTAAGAGAGGAAATCGCAACCCTTGGTAAAGCCGATGAAATCGTCGTAAATGCTGCGCATACTTACTCCGTTTTCCAACAGGAACGCCTTGCTGATATGATGTACCGCTTCCGCTTCGGCAGGTATGGTGAACTCGCCTTCCGGCAGTATATACCAATCGCGCTGGTCGATGATGGACCAATCGGAGGTTTCGATCTTCACTAATGAGAGCTGGATGATATGCTCTTTTTGTACATCCAAGCCGGTGGTTTCGGTATCAAAGCAGATGAGGTTCATAAATGAACGTTAAACGGTTAAATTGTTAAACTGTTAAATGGTTATTCGACGTAAAGCACTAATCCCTTCAGGTATTCGCCTTCGGGGTGATAGATGTTAATAGGGTGGTCTTGGGGTTGATGCAGTTGGTGGAGGATGCGCACTTTGCGTCCCACTTGTGCCGCAGCGGAGAAGACGGCAAGTCGGAAAGCCTCTTTGTCCACCGCCTGCGAGCAGGAGAACGTGAAGAGAATACCACCCGGACGGATCATCTCAATCGCCTTGGCGTTGATGCGCTGGTAGCCGCGCAGGGCGTTTTTGACCGCATCGCGGTGTTTGGCAAAAGCCGGTGGATCCAAGATGATTAGGTCGAAAGTCTTGCCTTCCGCTTTCTGCGCGCTGAGGTATTCAAAGGCATCGGCGGTAACGGCTTTGTGGTTGCGGGCGTCGGGGAAGTTCCTGGCTACGTTGATGTTCACCAGATCAATCGCCTTTTGGCTCACATCCACCGAATCCACCGTCTTCGCGCCCCCGCGCAAGGCATATAAGGAGAAACCGCCGGTGTAGCAGAACATGTTCAGTACGTCTTTGTCCTTGGCATAGCGTTCTACCAATGCCCGGTTCTCCCGCTGGTCGATGAAAAAGCCTGTTTTCTGACCTTTTAACCAATCGATGCGGAAAGAAAGTCCGTTTTCGAGCGACCAGAACTCGTCTGACTCCTGTGGTAGCGCGGAAATGAGCCAACCCACTTTTTCGCCGGTTATCGGCGCTTTGAAAGGCAGGGTGTCGTCGGACTTGTAATAGACGTTCTTGACCTGTGGCACGTTGGCTACCACGGCTTCGGCGATCTCTTTCCTGTTCTGATGCATGCCCACCGAGTGCGCCTGAATAACCGCCGTGTCGGCATAGACGTCAATGATGAGTCCCGGCAAAAAATCCCCCTCGCCGTGAATGAGCCGGAAGGTGTTGCCGGAAGGCTGGATAAGTCCGATGGAATCGCGCATTTTGTATGCTTTTCGGATGCGTTCGCCCCAGAAGTCCTTCGGCAATTTATCTACACCAAAGGCCAGTATGCGTACGGCAATACTTCCTACCTGCCAATGCCCCACGCCCATAACATTGCAGGTGATTGTCTGTACGCATACCAGCTCGCCTTCTTGCGGCTCGTCGCCTTGGTGGTGTTCGTCTAATATAACGCGTGCAATCGCCCCCGAGAACACCCAGGGATGAAAGCGTTTGAGCGATTCTTCTTTATGTGGTTTTAAAATGACGGTAGTCATAGGGATTGACGATTGGACAATTTACGATTTAACGATTTATTCTACCCCGTGCGTGAGTTCGTGATAGCTGTGTAGCGAGAGGTTGTCGCTCACATACTTGAAGCTATGCAGGTTCTTAAATCCGAGAGCAGCGATGAAAGCCAACTCCATGTCGAAGACGCAATCCTTATAGTCCGAAGCCAGCACAAAATCGCAGTTGGTATAGCATACCGCCTGCCGGCAATTTTGAATTGTGAATTGTGAATTGTGAATTTCCAAAGTCGGTTCCGGGTACGTCACGTTAGGGTGATTTAGCCGTACTTCCGTCACTTCGACCCAAGTTCCTAAATCGAAGTTTGCACTTCCGGCATAACCGATGTTATACAGTTCTGCATCTCGGTCAAGGCCTTGCAGGGACTTTATTACATTGATCGCGCCTACGCCCGTGACAAGCACTTCTGCGTCGCTCAGGTCCAAACCTAATTCTTCGCGTGCTTTCCCGATCAATTCGTGTTCACCTTCTTCTGCTTGAATAATGTATTTAGCCATAGTTTGTCAAAATTATTTTGCAAAGGTACAACTTTTTTTTCGTTTATACAAGAAAAATTTGCATATTTGCTAAAAAAGTAGTACCTTTGTACTCGATTTGCAAAAAATAATAACAGTTAATATGAAAAAAACAATTTTTACCCTTGCACTATTTGCAATTATGGTTAGTTCATGTACAAAAAAAGAACAGACTACCGGCATCGATCTTGCCAATTTGGACACGACGGTAGTAGCACAAAATGATTTTTACCAGTTCGCCTGCGGCGGATGGATGGCAAACAACCCCTTGACGCCGGAATACAGCCGTTTCGGTTCGTTTGACAAGTTAGGGCTCAACAACCTGGAGCAGGTGAACGGTCTGATTCAGGACATTGCCGCCAAGGCGAACAAACAAGGATCAGTGGCACAGAAAATCGGCGACATGTACAACATGGCGATGGACACTGCCCGCAGAGATCAGGAAGGCATTGAGCCGGTACAGAAAACACTCGATGAAATCGCGGGAATCAGCACTCGTGAGGAGTTATCGAAAGTACTCGGCGGAGCGATGGATTTTCAGCTCTGGGCAATGTATGTAGATGCGGATGCGAAGAATAGTTCGATGAATATTCTGAACGAGTATCAGGCAGGATTTTCGTTGGGCGAGAAAGAGTATTATCTGGATACGGATGAGCAGACTACGGCTATCCGCAATGCGTATGTGGCGTATGTGGAGAAGATGTTCTCGCTCTTCGGTTTCGAGGATGCGGCAGCCAAAGCGCAGACCGTTCTGCGCATGGAGACCCGTCTGGCGAAAGCGGCTTTCAGCAATGTGGAGTTGCGCGATCCGCAAGCCAATTACAACAAGATGTCGGTGGCGGAATTGCAGGAGTTAGTACCGCAAGTGAACTGGAAAGTGTATTTCGAGGCACTTGGCGTGGAGTTGGACAGCCTTTCCGTAGGACAAATCCCTCACCTCAAAGAGGCAGGAAAGATGTTGGCGGATGAGCCGTTGGAGGATCTGAAGACCTTGTTCTGCTGGCAGGTGATCGAGGGTGCCGCTTCTTATCTGACCACCGAGATCTACATGACTTCGTTCGATTTCTACGGCAAAGTGATGTCCGGTCGCGAAGAGCCGAGTCCGCTCTGGAAGCGCGCTGTGGGTATTGTCAATGGTACGCTCGGCGAGGCAGTGGGACAGATGTATGTAGCCAAATATTTCCCCGAGGAGAATAAGGAACGCATGCTCGCGCTCGTGCATAACCTGCAGAAAGCATTAGGTATCCGCATCGAGAACCTGGCATGGATGTCCGATGAGACCAAAGCCAAAGCGCTCGAGAAACTGAATGCCATCACGATCAAGATCGGTTATCCGGACACATGGCGCGACTACAGCGCACTGGATATCAATCCGGCAGACACCTACTATGCCAACTTGCAGCGTGCGGCTAAGTTCGAGCAGAACTACAGCCTCTCGTTCTTAGGCAAGCCGGTCGATAAGAAGAAATGGTACATGACCCCGCAGACGGTCAATGCGTACTATAACCCGTCGAGCAACGAGATATGCTTCCCCGCAGGTATTCTGCAATATCCGTTCTTCGATATGAGTGCCGACGATGCGTTCAACTACGGCGCAATCGGTGTTGTGATCGGTCATGAGATGACCCACGGCTTTGACGATCAGGGCTGTCAGTTCGACAAGGACGGCAATATGTCCAACTGGTGGACAGCCGAGGACAAAGCGGCTTTCGATGCACGTACGAAAGTGATGGAAGAGGCGTTCAATAAGATCGAGGTGGCTCCGGGCGTACATGCTAACGGTGCGTTCACCTTGGGTGAGAACATCGCTGACCACGGCGGTTTGCAGGTAGCATATTTGGCTTTCTGCCTCAACGAAGAGGCCAAGCCGGAAGCAGAGCGTTTGCAGACCCGCGATGGTTTCACGCCGGCACAACGGTTCTTCTTGGCATACGCCAATGTGTGGGCTGGTAACATCCGTCCCGAGGAGATCCTGAATCGTACGAAGAGCGATCCTCACTCCTTGGGCCGCTGGCGTGTGAACGGTGCGCTGCCGCAGATCAACGCGTGGTATGAGGCATGGAATGTGACCCCGGAAAGTCCGATGTATGTGGCTCCGGAAAACCGCGTAAGCATCTGGTAAACGCCATAACGGCAAACAAAAAACGCTCTCGAGGGAGCGTTTTTTTGTTGTTAGCAGAAGCGGATCAGAGTTTGTCAATTGCTTCGGCGATGGAGTTGGCGATGAACGCCATCTCTTCGGCAGGAAGAGACAGTTTCGGATTTGTGAAAAGCATATCTTTCTCCGAATTCATCGGCACCAAGTGCACATGTACGTGGTTAACCTCCATGCCCAAAACGGCTACTCCGACGCGTTTGCAACCCGTAGCGGCTTTGATACCGCATGCCACCTTTTTGGCAAAGGTCATGAGGTTCTGCAACTGCTCGTCCGAGAGGTCGAAGATATAGTCCGCCTCCGGCTCTGCCAACTTAGGTACTACGAGCGTATGTCCTTTTACCAGGGGATTGATATCCAGAAACGCGTAGTTCTTATCATCCTCGGCTACTTTGTAACTCGGGATCTCGCCTTTGATAATACGTGTAAATAAAGTCATACTAATTTACGATTGGACGATTGACGATTAGACGATTGGATGATTTTAGAGGCTGATTTCGAGTACCTCGAATTTCATGATACCTGCGGGAACCTGTACTTCGGCGATCTCACCCACTTTCTTACCCATCAGACCTTTGGCGATAGGGGTAGTGACGGAGATCTTTCCTTCCAAAGCGTTTGCTTCGCCTTCCGTTACCAACTGGTACGTTTTCTCCATACCGTTGGACATGCGCACGCGCACTTTGGTGAGGATCTGTACCTCGTCCGTTTGGATGTCCTTGGCTTCGAGCACACGTGCCTCTGCCAATTTGGCTTTGATATGCGCAATTTTGGTTTCCAAAGCACCTTGTGCCTCTTTTGCTGCGTCATACTCAGCGTTTTCGCTCAAGTCGCCTTTCTCACGTGCCTCTGCAATAGCGGCAATGATACGTGGGCGCTCTACGGTCTCCAATTGTTGGAGCTCCTCTTTCATTTTTTTCAGACCTTCTTCGGTCATGTACGTTACTGCCATAATATATAGTATTAATATTTTCGATTGATAATCTCGTTCGCAATAACTGCCTTGCGAACTTCCTCTATATCCGTCAAATCCGGAGTTATGTTTTGTGTTTCTTCTGCCATAAGCGCGCGTTTTGTCTAAAAACAATAGGACTAAATGCCTATTCTTTTTATTCCTTTGGTTTAAAAACAATAGGAAACTTCACAGCTTCCTATTGCCATTAAACCTAAACCTTAACTATGAAAATTTTGTTTTCGGTGCAAAAGTACTGCTTTTTTTTGACATATGCAAATATTTTAGCACTTTTTTGCAAAAATAAGCAATTTTATATGAATAAATCTTCGTTATTCGCTATTTCACCCCTCAAAGTGGCTGCTGAGGCTTGTAAAATTTTCACTTTGACCAAATCTCCCACTTTCTGGTCTGTTCGTGGAAAAACGACCGTTTTGTACTGTTCCGTTCTTCCGAACATATCGTCATGGCTGCGTTTCGAAAATCCTTCCACCAACACCTCGACGGTCTTGCCTATTTCGCGTTGGTTGGATTCGAGCGACAACTGAGTCTGTAACGCGATGATCTCGTTGAGCCGGCGCACTTTCTCTTCCTCAGGGATATTGTCCTCCAGGTGTTTGGAGGCGTAGGTGCCCGGGCGCTCGGAGTATTTGAACATGAACGCGCTGTCGAAGCCCACCTCGCGCATGAGGCTCAGTGTCTGAGCGTGATCCTCCAATGTCTCGTCGTGGAAGCCGCACAGGATATCCGTGCTGATGGCAGCTGTGGGCAGAATGCGCCGGATAGCGGCTATCCGGTCCAGATACCATGCGCGCGTATATTTGCGGTTCATCAGTTTGAGCACATGATCCGAGCCGGACTGAACTGCCAGATGGATGAACTTACAGAGGTTGTCGTGGCGGCTGATGGCTTCCAAAGTCTTGTCCGACATGTCTTTGGGGTGACTCGTGGTGAAGCGGATGCGCATGTCCGGCACGGCTTCAGCCACTAACTCCAGAAGGTCGGCAAAATCAATACAGGTACCATCTGTAGCAGTATATCTGTACGAATTCACATTCTGGCCGAGGAGGGTCACTTCCTTGTATCCGCGCGCGCGCAGGTCGCGTACCTCATTTAATATAGAGTCCACGTCGCGGCTTCGTTCGCGTCCGCGCGTGTAAGGCACTACGCAGTAGGCGCAGAAATTATTGCACCCTCTCATGATCGATACAAACCCGCTGATGGATCGTCCGATACGCGCCGGGATCACATTGCGGTAGGTCTCGGTCGTGCTGAGCACCACATTCATCGCCTTGTGACCCTGCTCGCATTGTGCTAAGAGGTTAGGGATGTCCAGATACGCATCCGGTCCTGCTACAAAATCCACACCGAACTCATCAATCAGCGTTTGCCCCATACGCTCCGCCATACAGCCGATGACGCCGATGATGGTCTGCGCTCTGCGGTTTTTGAGGTGCGCTTTCAGTTCCCGGAGCCGTGCACCCACTTTCTGTTCCGCGTTGTCGCGGATCGAACAGGTGTTGAGCAAAATGATATCTGCATCATCCCATCGTTCGGTCCATACAGCGTCCGTTGTACCCATGATTGCAGCCACAACTTCGCTGTCTGCGACGTTCATTTGACATCCATATGTCTCAATATTAAATTTTTTTGCCATAAAATTTGCATATATCAAAAAAAAGTTGTACCTTTGCACTCGATTTCAAAAAACGGGAAGTGGCGCAGCCCGGTAGCGCAACGGTCTGGGGGACCGGAGGTCGCGTGTTCGAATCACGTCTTCCCGACAAAATGGATGGTTTAGGCCATCCTTTTTTGTTATAAATACGGTCTTATTTGGCGGTAACTAAAGGCAGGTTGATTTCGGTCACAGCCTTTCGCTCTGTGCCGATGAGCACAGCCTGCATGTCTGCGTTCTTCTGAACGAGGTCAAGCCACCACTCGGCTTCGTCGAGATCCACAAAACCGCTTACGCGCAGCGCACAGCCTTCTCCGAAGACAGGCATCTTCTGCAGGTCGAAGTCGCGGATGAGGAACTGGCTGAAGTTGAAGAGCGCCACTTCGTACAGCAGGTTGTTCAGTGCCTGTTCGTCCGCCTGCGGCAGGATAATCAGCACTACGGAAGGCTGTTTGCGGTCCTCGCTCCATTGCTGAACGGCTACGGTGTCCTGCGGTGAGGTCTCTTCCACCTGTCCGCGTTTGTCCGCCAAATCGGACGTAGCTCCGCCTTTCTTGCTCTCCATTCCCTGACCCAACATCGCTAACATGTCTTTCGCCATCGCGCCTAACTCCGTAGAACCGTAGTTCTCCACGAGGTTTTGCAGTTCGCTTGTGAAAGCAGCCTGACCTTCCGTGCGGGCGATGGAAACGGCGTTGAGGAAGAGGAAACGGGGCATCAAAGCACTCTGCGGGAAATGGGTCTCGGCATACTGTTTGTTCGCTTTCACCTCTTTGTAACGGCCTTTGGTGTATGCCGCGTATGTGGAAGCATACAGCGAATCCTGCTCGGCTAACATCCGTTGCATCTGAGCGATGTACGCCGGGTCATGACGCAATGCGCGCAACTCTTCATCCTCGTGGATTGCCAATACCGACGCATGTGTCGGGAAACGGGCATCGAGAGCCGCCAAGGTCTCGTCCGCCAATGGCTGAGACTCCAATTTGTCGCGGTAGATATAATAGAGCGCCACCATCGCTTCACGCCAGAGACTGTCGCTGATCGCGAAATCCTGTTCGGTGCGCGGTATCTGCTGGAGGTAATAGCCGGGTTTATGGACATCGGTCTCCACCACTTGACGCGGTGCCTGTGTAGAATCGCTTGCCAGAGCCGTCGAATCCGCTCCTTCACCTTCCGGGTATCCGTCTTCCTGATAGGGGACAGTCACTTGTTTGTTCTGCCTTCTCCAGTTGTCTTCCAAGGGGCGGTTACCCCATCTCCTTTTCCATTCCTGCCCTCCCTGACGGATGAGCTGCGGGTTGTAGAAATACCATTCCCCCTGCTGTCCGCCGCCACCGAGCATGTTGGCGGTGTTGACACTTCGTGGTGTGTTGTCGCCTCGCGCTAACTCCCGCGCTGCCTGCGCCTGATTAGCCGAATCGGTTTTCTCCGCCTCGATGAGGTCGGCAATGATCTTGTCCACCACGGCGCGTTGCTCCTCTTCGCTCAACCGGCTCAAACGCTGGAGCGAGTCCTGTAACTGCGCTTGCGTGTAGGAGACAATCAGTTCGTCCAGCACCTCCGAGCGTTTCTGCACGCGGCTGAACTGCTCGTTCTCCGCCGTGAGGATCGTCACCGCCTCGCGGTAACAAGGCTGCGCCTGAACATATTCATTGCGCTCGAAATAGAGGTCTCCGGCGCGCACCAGCACTTCTGCTTTCGCCTCGCCGGCTTGCGTCGATTCGGCAATGGCTTTTTCGTATAACTCAAGCGCTTTGGCGGTGTCGCGCGCAGAGAGATAGATGTTTCCCATTGCGCCGTAGATGCGGTCGAGACGGTCTTTGAACTTCGTCTGCCGCGTCATGGAGCGTAATTGCCTCAAAGAGTTCTTGCCTCCTAACTCCGCAATGCGGATGCGGGCGTTGAACTCCATCTCATTAGGCGGCGCCATACGCACCGCATGCTTATAGGAACGGATCGCCTCTTCCTTATTGTTCTCGCGCTCGTATAACTGGCCTAACACGTACGCGAACCGAGGACGGTAGATCTTCCGTTTCTCATGAGGCATGGCTATCTTCACAAACGGTATCGCCTCGTGGTAATGACCGCCTTTGAGGAGTACGTCGGCTTTCACGGCAGAGTAGAGTTTGGCATGTTTCTTGCTCAGCGCATCTATCTGCACGCGGTTCAACATGTCTTCCGCCTCGTATTGCCACCCCATCTCCGCATAAGACCGCGCTACCCATAACTGACATTGCGCAATCACGTCCGGGTTGTTCCGGTAGTGGTTGATGATATAATTGAAGGTGCTGACAGCGCCTAAGAAATCGCCTTTGTGGAACTCCGCCTCGCCTAAACGCATCCAAGCCATAGGCATATTGGCGTTGAACTCCTCCGATTGAAGCCAAATCTTGTATTGCGGATCGGACGAACGTTTGGGGTCGCGTTTCGGTTTGGACTTGATGGAGTGCAGTTTGATGCACTTGCGGCATTTCTCGATGGTCTTGTCCATCTGCGAAGTGGCGGATTGTGCTGCCTCGTGGTTGCTGACAGGGTAGAGGTGCAGAATACGGCTGTAGTCGTCCGTGTTCGCATCGCGGATGGCTTTCAGCCCCTCGTCATAACTCAAATTACCGTTATGAAGGATGTTGTATTTGACCTTCATCTGATGGTACGACCGCGTTGCCCATGTGTTCTTCTGCGTTGAACAAGAACAAAGGAGCAGGAGAAATGCACCTGCTAACAAAAAAATACTATGTTGTTTGGTCCTAAACACTAATTCTCAATTATCAATTGTCAATTATCAATTATTTCAGTCCTTTCACATGGCTTTGTGCGGCGATGAACTCTTTCAAATAGTATGGCTCGTAGTACGCGATATCCATGTCCGTTGGCGCACCTTCCCGTTCCGCTATGACGCCTACAAACCGCGCTTCGGGAATGATATCCGGCGCGAAATGCCAATTGGGAGCGGTGAGCACCGACTGACACTTGGCGGCTCCGTCGCCGAAGTAAAATGCCTCTTTGTTTCCGGTATAGAGACTGCTTTCGTTTTCCACTACAATAGCACGTGTTTGCCCGGTTTCATCGGAAGTATATACCTCCATCCGACGTGCATCGATCATGGGGAACAGGATCGAATCCGAGTGATTTGTCACCGTCGAAGAGAGAAAAGCCTCCTCCAATACGCGCAAGGTAGGCACCGGAATAAGCGGTACATTCAGCCCGTAACACAAGCCTTTGGCGGTAGAAGTACCGATTCTTAATCCTGTATAACTGCCGGGACCCTCGCTCAGCGCGATGGCTTCGATGGTCAGCCCTTGCTCCCGTGCCTCGTTCATCAACTGCTCCAAATACAACGGCAAAAGACGCGCGTGGTTACTTCCCTCGCGGTTGAGCAGTTGTTGAATTAACGTCCCGTCTTTGCATAACGCCGCGGAACAAACAGATGTACTCGTTTCGATACAAAGTATCGTCATATTCTCCTCTTTCTTCAAAAACGGCTGCAAAGGTACAAAAAAAATCTCATATATGCAAACATAATTGCAGAAAAACTTGCGTATGTCAAAAAAAAGTAGTACTTTTGCACCGTGAGAACAAAGTTTATACATATTTTGCAGTGGTTCGGCACGATGGCAGTGCTGACGATAGCGGCTGTTCTGGTGTGGACTCTTTGCGGAGGAAACCAGACAACAGCGAGTCTCAAATGGTTGCAGTTGGCGCAGACGGTAGGTACCTTTTTGTTGCCTCCTATCCTTTGTGCTTGGATGTGGGATGAGGAAAAAAAGCCCTTCCGATGGCTGCACATGGATAAAGGCGCGGACGTGCGGGTGTTCCTTTGGGCTATTGCGGTGATGGTCTGCGCAATCCCCGGAATCAACCTCCTGGCGGATCTCAACAGCCGCGTCGAATTGCCGGAAAGTCTCGATTTCATCGAACAAATATTGAAGAAAATGGAAGAGGACGCTGCGGCGTTAACCGAGCGTTTTTTGGCGGTTGACAACCTCTGGGGACTGCTGATCAATGTCGGACTTCTGGCGTTTCTGCCGGCTATGGCGGAAGAGTTCTCTTTCCGCGGTACGTTGCAGCAGATTTTAGGACGCGGTCATGCGGCTGTATGGGTGTCGGCTATTATATTTTCCGCAATCCATATGCAGTTTTACGGCTTTATACCGCGTATGTTAATGGGGGCTCTGTTCGGCTATGTGTTCCTCTGGACAGGCTCGCTGTGGGTACCGATGACGATGCATTTTACGAATAACTGCATCGCGGTGTTGGCCTATTATTTTTCCGATGAAATCGGGGGAAATGGCATAAAATATGCCGACACGATAGGTGCCGGCAATACGTGGTGGTTAGGTGTCCTGAGCCTGCTGGCTGTAGGAGCCTTGTTGTGGGGTTTTACATATCGGGATCGACTAAGATGCGACCGCAGAACTCGCACACAAGAATCTTCTTGCGGGTGCGGATGTCCAACTGACGCTGAGCAGGAATCTTAGCGTGACAACCACCGCAGGAGTCGCGCTCTATCTTTACAACAGCCAAACCGTTGCGCGCGTTCTTACGGATACGTTTGAACGCAGTGAGCAGACGTTCGTCTAATTTCTTCTCGATGTCACCGGATTTGATTACCAATGCCTCGGTCTCTGCCTTGGTCTCCGAGAGGATCTGATCCAACTCTGAGCGTTTTTGGTTCAAATCAACTGTGCGCTCCTCGATGTCCTTGGTCGTTTTGGCCTTGTCCAACAGACGTGCCTCCAATTCTGCGGAGTACGTTTTGATCTTGCGTTGGCTGGCTTCGATCTCCAGTTGCTGATACTCGATCTCTTTGCTCAGGTTATCGAACTCGCGGTTGTTGCGTACGTTGTTCTGCTGCTCTTTGTAACGCGAGATAGATGCATTGGCGTTCTCGGTACGTACGCGGTGGTCGGAGATCTGGGTCTCGAACTCTTTGATCTCGTTCTCGATGTTAGCCAGACGGGTTTTCAGACCTTCTACCTCATCGGCTTTGTCCTTCACTTCCTGAGGCAACTCACCTGCGAGGGTACGCAAGTTGTCGATCTTCGTGTCCACTTGTTGTAATTCGTAGAGGTATTTCAGCTTGTCCTCTACCGTTAATTCTTTCTTTGCCATAAAGCGTTGTTATTTAGTTAATATTATTTCCTCAATTGTGCATTGTGCATTGTGCATTGTGAATTACAATCGGGCTCCTGTCTGCTTCGCTGATGAAGCACTGTATGCCGAGGGGCGCAAGGAGATCCCGGAAGATCTCGCGGGCATGCCGTTCGGAGATCCAGTGGTCTATATCGATCAGCCCGATCGCTCCTGCTGCATCCTGGAACTCATGGTATTTGCAGTCAGCCGTAAGATAGACGTCTGCGCCTTGGCGTATAGCATCGGGTATGAACTCCGCGCCGCTTCCTCCGCAGAGGGCGATGGTCTGAACCGTCTCTTTCGCGGGGCGTGTGTAACGGATATACGTGCAGCCGAGTGTCGCGCGTACATGCTCGATGAAAGCCGCATAGGACATAGGCTCAGGAAGAGTGCCTATCACGCCTAAACCCGTATCGCCGGTGGCGGAAGGAACCAGAATGCGGTAGCTCTGAATACCGAGTTTGTCCGCCAGACGCGTGTTGATACCGCCCATGACCGAATCAAGGCTCGTATGCGCGCTGTAAATGGCGATGTCATGCTTGATCGCCGTCTCCACAATACATGCCTGCGGTGTCTGTCCGCAGATCTGTTTCAAACCGTGAAAGAGTAGGGGGTGATGAGAGATAATGAGTTGGCAACCGCGTATAATAGACTCATTGACCACCTCCGGCGTTACGTCTGTGGTCAAGAGGACGGACTCAATATCACGTCCCGGGTCACCTACCTGCATTCCCGAGTTATCCCATTGTTCCTGGGCACTCCGTGGCGCTACAGATTCTATGCTATTAATGATCTCCCTTAGGAGCACAGTTCGGCTTGATGCCGCGTTAGCGTTTAGCTATTAGCTTCTTCGGCGGCTTCTTCCTCTTCGATCGAGAAATCCGTGATTCCTGCGTTTACGAGGATGTTGTACCAAAGTATCAGTTTGCGAATGTCCGACGGATAGACGCGGTCGCGGTCCCAATTCGGCAATACCTCGTCAAACCATGCTTTGAGCTCGTCGTTCGAGGCTTTCTTCGGATCCATTGCTACCGCTTTCAGACCCTCTTTCTTGCCGGCGGACGTCAGCACTTCGCTCAGTTGTACATCGTCCGTGTCGGTAAACATAGAGATGTCACTCAGCGCTACGATCTTGTCGCGAGCATAGGTCGGCATTCGTTTGCCGTCCACCAATGACTCTACTATCAGCATGTTGTTGCCGCGACTAACTAATTTGTATAATCCGGGCTTGCCGGTGATCGCAAGGATGTTTCTGAGGTTTTCCATTTCGCGAAAAATAATTGTAAAAAAAAAGTTGCGGAGGGCGGGATCGAACCACCGACCTTCAGGTTATGAGCCTGACGAGCTACCACTGCTCTACTCCGCGATAAATCTTACGTTTTTTCGTAAGCGGGTGCAAAGGTACTGCTTTTTTTTGAAATATGCAAATATTTAGCGATTTTTTTTGCATATATGCGTATTTTTTTGTAAATTTGCGCCATATTTTGGTAACTATGCGTAAAAATTGGCTTTTTTTAGTGCTCTTGGTAGCCGTTCAGTCCGTCTTTTCGACGGAGCGTGTTTCGCTTGAACAATTGCAGGCGGATTGGTCTCGTTATACCGATCGGATGGTCGAGGTAACGACCCCTTTGGTGGTCTGCGGCAGTTTCTATGACTCCCTGATCCTGGCACCTCAGCGGCTCTTCTGTCCCGAGGAGCGCGCCGAAGGCTTGGCGGAAGGCGACAGTACCGCCTATTGGCGGATGGTGGAGAACAACCGCGCATCCGCTATCTGCATCCATTGCCGCAATAACTACTACGAGGTGCGCACGGGCGATATAGTGAAAGGCTTCAAGGCACGCGTGACGGGTGCCCGCCATTTCGTATCCGGGCAGGGCGTCAAGACACGTCATCGTCCTATGCCGCGTCTGCCCAAAGCGCAGAAAGGTACCTTGCGGATCGTCGGAGCGAACATAGAGAACTATTTCGCGGACTTGGGCGGCTATGCCACCAGGAAAACAACTCCTGCCCAGCAGGCTATGAAGACCCGCAAACTGATGTCTGCGCTCAAAACCATGAAAGCCGACGTCTATGCCTTCTGTGAGATGCAGGTGGGCGATAAGGCACCGCAGATGTTACTTGCCGAACTCAACAAACGCGGCGACAAGTACGCTTTTGCGGCGATGCCGATGGAGAACATGGACCGTATCGGCGGATGTATTGTATATAACAAGGAACGCGTGCGCGTGTACGAACGACCGCTCTCGGCATATACCGACAGCATGAACCATTATTACGCGCGGATGTTCGCGATCGGATTGGAGGAGAGAGCGAGCGGAGAAAAGATGATCCTGTCGCTCAACCATTTCAAGTCCAAAAGACCCGGACGAGGCAATTACGATACGCATCTCAAAAGAATGCAGAATGTTGATTCGTTGTTGGCTATGTTGCCGCAGGCGGTGCAACTGTATGGCGATTCGGACGTCTTGCTCTTGGGCGATTATAACTGCTATACGCAGGAGGCACCTATTCAGACCATCGTGCAGGCAGGCTACGCGGATCAACTTCCTTTGGGAGGGGAGAGCGACTATTCCTATAGTTTCAAAGGCGAAGCAGGGTATTTGGATCGTTGTTTCGCAAGTCCGTCCATGAGCAAACAGGTCGTCTCGGTCATGCCTTGGCATATCAATGCCGATTGGTATTACTCCCATGGCGCCTACAAGCTCCGCGACAAATCCATGCACCGCTATGCCGACCACGATCCCATTGTGGTGGATGTGAAGTTGAAGTAGTTTGAGATAGTTTGAGATAGTTTGAAATTGTTTGAAAATTGTTTGACATTGTTAACCACTTCAAACGCGAAGCATCAAACCACTTCAAACCATTTCAAACAAAAAAAACGGGCAGTTATCGAAACTGTCCGTTTTTTGTGACCCCGCTGGGGCTCAAACCCAGAACCTTCAGAACCGGAATCTGACACTCTATTCAATTGAGCTACGGGGCCGAATTATCAATTATCATCACTCTCTCCTTCCCATGAAGATAAGGATGTAGTATATCAGCGATGCGAGGGACGAGAGGGCGGCTACTACGTACGTGTATGCTGCGCTGTGCAGTGCGTCGGAAGCCATCGCGGTTGTCTCGTTATCGGTGATACCCGCCTCGCGGAGCCAGTTCACAGCACGCTGACTCGCATTCACCTCCACCGGCAGCGTGATAAACGAGAAGAGCGTGATCACGGCGTAGAGACAGATACCTATCAAGAGCAGCGTCTGTCCCGCATTCGAGCCTATCAGGAATAGTCCGCCTAATATGATCCATGTCACCCATTTGCTGCTGAATGATACCACCGGTACCAATGCGGAGCGCAAACCTAACGGACCATACTCTGTCGCGTGCTGTACCGCGTGACCGCATTCGTGAGCGGCTACTGCCGCCGCAGCCACATTCGCGCCGTTATAGACCTCCTCTGACAAATTGACAGTCTTGTTGGCAGGGTTGTAATGATCCGTCAACTGACCCTCCACACACGTGATTTTCACGTCGTAAATGCCGTTGTCATGCAGCATCTTCTCCGCTACATCGCGACCTGTCATGCGCAGCGGCTCTTTGGAATAGCGCTTGAACTTGCGGTTCAATGACGCCGATACCAGCCAGCTCGCCAAGGCGATGCCGATAAATATAATCCAATATAAGGACTCAGGTGTTACTGTCATCTTCGTTGTTTTCTAAGTATATTGCTCTGTCGTTGGGTCTTTTCTTCCTCCGGCATACCCGGCATTCACCATAGACCACCAAGGTGAAGTATTTCGCTACGAAATTGGAGTACCGCCGTTCATGTACCAACCGGATGATGGAGGGCTCGGTAAACTCCGATTCGCGTCCGCATTTGGGGCAGACTACAATCATGTTGGCGTCTGACTCGCGTACTAATTCGTATGTCGTGGCTGCTTTGCCCCGCTGCCTTTGTATTGCATGCAAAATCTGTGCCAAAATGAGCAGATTGAGCACATTATATACCGTTCCGACCGAAATTCGCTCTTCTGCGCACTTTTCTGCCAATTCGTCAGCGGTAAAGGGCTGCTGTAACTGACACGCGGCTTTCAGCACCATGTTACGCACTTTCGACGGACGCATGTTATGACTCAGGATATACTCGTCGAGTTGCTCCTGTAACTGCTCATATGTCTTAGCCCCCTTCATTAGATGGCTTTGATATAGGCGCGGCGGCGTTTATGCTGCTTGTGGTCAAACTGCGTGAAGTTCGCTATGTTCTTCGTGTTCGTCTCCAAAATCGAGGTCGTCTCCATCCGTTTGATCTTATATTTATTGATATACGGAATCCAATCTTGGAAGAAAAGCGAGTTGATACCTTTGTCCTGATAGTCCGGTCGCACAGCGATAAGAAGCATGTTGAAGTCGTCCATCTGTTTGGCTTTGAGGGCTTTGAGGATATAATACCAGCCAAACGGGAAGAGCTTGCCGCCGCATTTGCGGAGCGCCGCAGATATATCCGGCATACCCACACCTACGCCTACCACTTCGTCTTTCTCGTTCACGATGATCGTTACGAAATCGAAGTTCAGCAGGGGGAAATACATGTTTTTGTAGTAGTTCTTCTGCTTGTCGGTCATGGGCTGGAAATTGTACAGCTTCTGATACGCCTCGTCGATTACGTCCATGTACTGAATGCCGTATTTGCGCACTAACTCGCGCGTGTTATGTACTTTATCTACATGTACGTGCGAACGCTGTTTGACGATCTCGGCGATGCGCTCCAACCGCTCCGGGCATTTGGCCGGCGGATAGACCTGGATCTCTATCCAATCCGCCTCTTTGGTCAGACCGTACGCATCCATGTGCTTCACGTAATAAGGGTAGTTATACAGCGATGCCATAGGCGCCAGGTACTCATATCCCTCCAAGAGCAGACCCTCGTGGTCAAAATCCGTGAAACCTACAGGACCGTTGAGACCGTCCATACCATGCTCCTTGCCCCATGCTGCTACCGTGTCGAGCAACGCTTTGCTCACCTCTAAATCGTCGATGAAATCGAACCATCCGAAGCGAACATGCTTCACGCCCCATTTCTCATTGGCGCGACGGTTGATGATACCCGCTATGCGGCCCACCGGCTTATTGCCGCGGTATGCCATCCATAGACGGTAATCACTCACCTCCACAGCAGGGTTCTTCTCTGCATTGAAGCAGTTCATCTCGTCGAAGAACAATGGAGGACAGTAGTACTGGCAATCCTTGTACAGATCGTTCGCGAACTGTATGAATTGTTTCAATTCCCGTTTCGTCTGTATTTCACGTATCTCTAAATCCATAAGTGTCTATTTATTGTCGTCGTATCTATGGGCATTTTCGGTGAACTCAATTACATACATAGCAACCTATTGATAAATTGTTCGGACGATTCGTCTTCGTGCATACGAATAGTCTTTCCTTGTTTGGCTTGTGCGCTGGAAAGCTCTAATTTGGCACGAAATTCAGCCTCTGTCATTTTTACTTTTGGCTGTTGCGTACGGGGGGGACGGACGGTAATGATTTTCCACCCCATATTACGAGACTGCCGCCGTAAAAATGCTGCATCAGTAGCAGGCAGAGTCACTTGTACTGTTCTCATTGTAGCATCCATAGCCTTTATCAAATTCAATTCGGCTGCAAATTTACAAAAAATAATTGATTTGAGCAAATTATTTTGACATAAATTGCCGAAAACCGTCTTTTTTATACCCGTTTTAGCGATTTATCTGATTTTCTTCAGTGGTGATGGGATGATTTACGGACAGATCATCCGGACAATCGACTTGTTTCGTGCCCTCGTTGTAGTACAACCAGCCTTTGCCGTCGAAATACCCATAGCCAAAGATGATGAGCCACAGGTAAATAAGGAGGTTGGACAGGAACTTAGCCAAGAATTTAGGCAAGTTGTTCACCAAGTAGTCACTAAGTATTCATTAAGTAGTGACCAAGTAGTGGAACAAGAATTTAGGCAAGTTACCGTGCAAGTTAAAGAATTAGTATTGTGTATGTTTGGACATAGGTTGCCTAAATCTGGACTACTTAAATTAGGCAACCTCACTAAGTCGCGTGAAACATTAGTTTAATTTGTTAAATTCGTGAACAAAAAGAAAAAATATTTGCGTATCTCAAAAAAAAGCAGTACTTCGGCCCTCCCGCAAGCGGGTTCCCGCCGAAGGTACGTTCGCATTTTGCCGGACATATGGGCAGGGGCGGGCATTTTTTTTGAAAACGGGACTGACGTCCCTGCATTATTAGGATATAGGACAACTTTTCGTGAGCAAGCTCCCGACAGCCGTCCTATATCCTAATAATTCGCGATAAATCGCT